>OGGB01001286.1_pt1 | contig 17940 bp, 12 predicted proteins | sample 1571111 | NCBI WGS metagenome assembly OGGB01 (sample SAMEA2582067, study PRJEB24529) | metagenome | biome: Human gut stool | place: China | collected 2011
AGCTGCTCAGGGTAAGAATAGTTTTGATATTACACAATATCTGAAAAATGGTGCAAACTCTATTAGACTTTCTATCACTGATAGTTTTGGTACAATCGCTACTAAGACTTGGACTATTACAATTGTTGACTTTAAAATTGAGAGTATTTTTGATGATACACTCTTCTATTCAGACGAGGTAACATTTAGATATACTCCATATGGTGATATTAATAAGACTGTACATTTTGTTCTTGATGGAAAAGAAATTGCAGGAGTTGAAACAACTGCTTCTGGTAGACAGATGACTTATACTCTGGCAAAACAGAGTCATGGTGCTCACCTTCTGAAAGTGTATATGACTGCAAGTATCAATAATCAGGACGTAACTTCTGAGTCAGTATATAAAGATATTATCTGGGTTGAACAAGGAAATACTACTCCTATTATTGGATGTTCTATGGTTGAATTTACTGCAAAACAGTACAATACAACAAGCATCAAATATGTTGTATATGATCCAGAACATAATCCTGCTACTGTAAAACTCTCTGTTGATGGCAAAGTTGCTTCTACTCTTACTGTTGGAAGAACTGCTCAAATCTGGAGCTACAAGTCTACCGCAATAGGCAAACAGTCTCTTACTATCAGTTGCCGTAGAATCACAAAGATTCTTACTGCTACTATTGAGAAACTGGATATCAATGTATCTCCGGTAACTACAAACCTTGCATTTGACTTTAATCCATCTGGTAAAAACAATGGTGAAGCTGACTGGCTGAAGATCAATGATAATCTTACAATTGAAGTGTCAGATAACTTTGATACAACAAATGGTGGTTATCAGGTCGATGAAGATGGAGATACTTATTTCTGCGTAAAAGCAGGAACTGCTGCTACTATCCCATATCAGTTATTTGCTGATGATGCAAAGAAAACTGGCAAGAACTTTAAATTCATTTATAAATGTACAAATGTAAAGAACTATGAAGCTCAAGTACTCTCCTGTTTTGCAGATAATCTTGGTTATACTGTAAAAGCTCAGGAAGCAACACTGAAATCTGAACAGAACGAAATCTCTGTCCCATATTGTGAAGATTACTATATGGAGCTGGAATTTAATATTCTGCCGGACAGTGAATATACAGAAATGGTTATGTGGGTTGATGGCATTCCTACAAGAGTAAAACTGTATGCCACTTCTGATAGTTTCACGCAGACAAATCCTGTAGGTATTACAATCGGTTCTGATGACTGCGACGTTATTGTATACAGAATAAAAGCTTATACAATGAACCTCACTGATGATGAGATTCTGGATAACTTCATTGCTGATGCAAAAAATGCAAATGAAATTATCAACCGATACAACCGCAATGATATTCTTGATTCTTCTGGTGGACTTGATCCTGATGTACTGGCCGAAAAATGTCCAGACTTGAGAATCATTAAACTGGAAGTACCAGTATTTACAACTGGTAAGAAAAATAAAGTACCATTTACATCTGTACAGCAGATCTATAAGAATGGTCGTCCTGTTGATAACTGGATCTCTCGTGATGGTATTCATAATGGACAGGGAACCTCTTCTGAATATTATGGTGATTCTGGTCGAAATCTGGAACTTAACTGTAAGAATGGATTTACATTCGCAAATGATACAACTGCCGATGTTTATTCTATGGATGAAAATGCTATTGGAATCAACTATTTCAATGTCAAAGTAAATATTGCTTCTTCTGAGAATATCAATAATGCAGGTCTTCAAGGAGAATATCAGGAATTCAACCCATATATCCGTCCTGCTAGAAAGAAAGATCCTCGTGTACGTGATACTATGCAGTTCTATCCTTGTGTTGTATTCTTAAAAGAAACAGATGTAGATAATGCTGTAGAGTTCAAAGACGGTCAGTGGCACTTCTATGCTGCAGGTGATATTGGTAACAGTAAGAAGAATACAGTTGCACAGGGAATGGATCCAGAGAATCACAAAGAATTCATTGTTGAAGTGTCAAATAATACTGATCCTCAGTGCCGTTTCTTATCTGATGACTTATCAAATGAAGAATGGGGTGGAGATACTTCATTCGAAATGAGATATCAGAATCCAAATTGTACAGAAGAAGAAATTCAGGCTGGCAGACAGGCTTGGAACGATCTTTTGACTTGGGTTGTAAATGCTGATTCTGAAACATTTGTAAAAGAGTTTGAACAGCACTTTATTAAAGACTCATTACTCTTCTATTACTTATTTACCGAAAGACATACTATGGTAGATAACAGAGCAAAAAATACTTTCTGGCATACAGAAGATTTGGTTCACTGGGATTTATGTATGGATTATGATAACGATACTGCAATGGGTAATGATAATGAAGGTGGATTAACTCTTACTTACGGATATGAAGATACTGATACTATTGGGACAAAATCAGTCTTTAATGCATCTGATAGTAAAGTGTTCTGTTATATCAGAGATTACATGTTTGATGATCTGCAGAGTATGTTCCTTCAGATGGAGGCCAAACTTACATGGTCTGCAAACCGTATCTTAAATAAATTCGAAACTCTTCAGAATTATAAACCGGAACGTCTCTGGATCGCTGATATGAGAAGAAAGTATTTCAGACCTTACGAGGATAAAGGTACGACTTCTTATCTGGAAATGATGAACGGAAGCAAGAAACAGCAGAGACGACAGTTCCAGAAATATCAAGAGAAATATATTGCATCTAAATATGTAGGTTCTACTACTACCTCAGATGTAATCACAATCCGTGGTTACACTCCAACAAACTGGACTGGTGTAAAACCGGACGGTACATTCCATATTGTTCCTTATGCTGATTCTTATGTTGATGTAAGATTTGGTTCTAACCTTGTTCGTCAAAGAGCTAAGAGAGGTCAGACTTATACAGTCAAATCTCCTATTGCTGCTATGAACGATACAGAGGTCTATGTATATAATGCATCTTTGATGCAATCCATTGGTGATATTGCGCCATTCTATCCGGGATATACAAATTTCAATCAGGGTGTAAAAATGACAGACATTCTTATTGGTTCTGATGTTGAAGGATATCAGAATACAAATATGAATGATTTCTCAATCGGACAGAATGTTCTTCTGGAACGACTGAATCTTGAGAATCTGCCAAACCTGAAAAAGACAATCGACCTTTCTAACTGTAAAAATCTCGAAGAGTTTCTGGCAGAAGGATCTGGTATTACAGGTGTTATCTTTGCTCCTGGCGGAAAGATTGAAACTGCTCATCTTCCTGCCATCGCATCTCTTACCGGAAAGAACCTGTATAGATTGACCGATCTTACTATAGCAAGTTATGCAAATCTTACTACTCTGTCTCTTGATAACTGCAATACTTTGGATGCAAAAGACATTATCAATAAAGCTACTGGATTAACCAGAGTTCGTGTAACTGGCATCAATTGGGAACTGGACGATACTACTCTGCTTGACAGATTAGCAAAAATGACTGGTATTGATGATAACGGATATAACTCTGTACATTCTGTTCTTATAGGAACTGTACACATTCCTGTTATGAGACAGCAAAGGCTGGATGAATTCGCTGAATTATGGCCAGATTTAGAGATTACCTACGATTCAATTATCACTCAGTTCAAAGTAACATTCGTCAACGACGATGAAGAAAATACAGTTCTTGATATCCAGTACGTTGATAAAGGTGCAAATGCAGTTGATCCTATTACAAGAGAAATTGATCCGATTCCTACTCCTACCAAAGAAAGCACAATCAAACTTGATTATACATTCAAAGGCTGGGATGGATCTCTAACTGGAATCTTCGCTGACAGAACTATCAAAGCTGTATACAATAGCAAAGTGCGTGAATATACAGTAAAATATGTTTCTAAAGGATTAACTCTGCAGGAGTCTACTGGACAGTATGGTTCTTATATTAAGTATGAAGGTGACACTCCTACTTATACTGCTGAGGAATCTGCTTATAAGTACAATCTGTTTAAAGGATGGGATAAGTCAGGATTTGTCGATGGAAATAAAACGATCAATGCAGTATATGAAACCTGCGAATACGTAGATGGATACTTTGATGGTAAGGATCTGGCCAATATGACGCAGGTTGAGCTTTATACTCTTATGAAAATGGGACTTGAAGCAAAATCATTATCATTAAAAGATACATTAGATTTCAAACTTGGTGTTGATTATAGCTATGGCGACATTGAAGAGCATGAAGTTATTTCAGCTGCGACTAAATTTGATGGAACAAACTATATTGACACCGGATTAAAGATCATGGAAAAAGACAGAGACTTTACAATTGCTATTGACTTTGAATTTGATTCAGGAAATAGTGTAAACTCCACTCTTGCTCAGTGTTTTCAGGGTGACGGTTCTAATGGATTTAGACTCTGGTATTCTCAGGAACCTCGTTTCTCATGGAATACTGATAGTATAACTCCATCTGCTGGAACAAACCGAGAGATTATTGTATTCCGTCATGAAGCTGGAAGTCAGAAGCTTTATGTGTACAATTCAAACATGACTGGGAAAGAAGTATCTTCTACTACTCTGAATGCGATCAGGATTCCAGAGCATAGTTCCACTCTCGTATTTGGATGCTCTAAAGCTGACGACGGAGCATATGAAAACTTTGCAAAAGGCACTGTACATTGGGCTAAGGTTTGGTATGCGGATCTTGGTGAAGAACAATGTATGGATATTGCTTCTTGGATTCATGAAATTATTCCAATGGAAGTGGCTAAGTTTAAAGGATATTATCTGTCTGATGTTGCTTCAAAGAGAGCTAACATTACATTTGTTGCTTCTAATCTACTTGGTACAGAAAAACCTTATAATAATAAGAGCACAAATGCAGGTGGATGGGCTGATTCTACATTAAATACATGGTTGAATACTCGTATGGTTAAGGCAATCTCTCCTTTATGGAAAGCGTTGATTAAACCAGTTAAAGTATATTCTTCTGTCGGTAACAAGTCTAATGACACTTCTGTATCTAATTGCAGATTCTATGTTCCATCTCTGTACGAAGTTGATCCTACTGCTACTTCTGAACCATATATTTCTGAAACAAATGCTCCTATTGCTTATTTCACAGATGATGATACCAGAAAGAAAGCAAAACCTTCTACTCCTGCAGAGTATGAATCTTATTGGACCAGATCTCCAAATGCTACAGTTACAAACTGGCTGTATACGGTTAATGAATCTGGTGCAACATATGGATTCTCTTATCCAGGACAGAATTCTGGAATTTTACTTATGTTCTCAATTTCATGCGAGGGGTAACCATTCCCCTCTTATAAGGAGGATATCACATGTATTATAAAGTAATCAAAAATGATGAAGTCGTAGATGTCCTTAATCATATCCTGTATATCAAATATCAGGAAAAACATAGTCTGTTGCTTCTATGTGATATTACAGAAGCACAGGCTATTTTAAGTTCAGACGGAAAATATGGATGGCACATTGAAGGTCTCTATAATTTTCCTCTTGATAATGACATCTATGTAATAAAAGAAATTTCAAAATATGAATATGACAAATTGAAGAGGTGATCACAGCATGGCGTTAATTCCAACCTGGTATTCTGCATCAACTAAGCAAATTGCAGAAAAGGCTTTACAAAGAGGGGTGCTAAAATACCCAGGACTTTGTTACATCCAAGACAGTAAGAGTATAGCGTGGGTGACCATCGACAACACATTAGAATATGTCAAAGGTGATAAACAGATTACAGATGTAAAATGCATCGGATCAAATCTTATGTTTTTCTCTGGAGATAAACTGCTTTTCTCTTATGACATATCTATGACTGATGAAGATAAAGATCATATTATTGAAGAGGTCAAGAAAACAATCGGATTGGATAATTATGTCAAATCTTCTGAGCTTTCTACTCTTTTAGATAATATAATCGGTAATCTTGAAGATAAGTCCACTGTTGTAGACTATATCAATAGCTTATCTTATAACAAATTATTTGACGTACCTATTGTAAATCTTATAGGTACACTTACTGTTCCTGTGAAGATATCATCACTCGATGATGGTATTTATAAAGTAAAAGGCCAATGTATCATTGGCGGAAACAATACTACTGTTCAATCTTCTGCAGACGATGTTCTGTATCTTGTATCTCATGATGCTGATACTTCCAGCACAACAATCACAAAAATGCAAGGAAAATCTATTACATTGTATTTCATTCAGCAAGATGGTGAATATACGACTGATCGTTATGTCACTGAAAGCTGGATTAATGAACAGAATTTTGCAAATGCTGATTCTGTAAAAGAATATGTTTCAAATATCATTGAAGAAACTGTTCTGGATGTTTTAGATGATCATATTGACGCTGCTTTAGATAGAAAACTTGGTGGTATTGATTCTAAAGATTTAACAAATATATTTCAAGGAGGAAATTAATTATGGCAAAATTACAGTTCGCTACACTTTCTAATCTTCAGGAGTTTTTAAATCTGCATAACGTACAGATCGACTCTAAAATCAGTGAGGCTGTCAAAAACTCAATTAAAACAGTATCTCAGTCAGAAGACGGATACACACTTTATTTCTACACAAAAACTGCTCCAGTAACTATTGATGAAGCAGCATTTACTATTACTATTCCTCAGCCAACAGGTAAGGCAGATAAAGTAAAAGGAGCTATTTCCGGACATCTTGCAGGTCTTGATGCTAATGGTAATCTGATAGATTCTGGAAAGGCAGCTACAGATTTCGATGCAGCCGGAGCTGCTAACACAGCAAAAACAGAAGTAATGTCTTATGTTGGTACTATTCCTGCTGATGCAAAAGCTAAAGATGTAGTTTCTTATATTAAAGAAGCTGTAAAAACAGGCACATATGATGATTCTGCTCTGAAATCCAGTGTTGCAGCTAATACCGCAGCAATCAGTACTCTTAATGGAACTGGTGACGGATCAGTAAAGAAAGCTGTTGCAGATGCAGTCGCTAAAATCGTCGCAGATGCTCCAGAAGCATATGATACACTGAAAGAGATTTCTGATTGGATTTCTACACATACATCTGATGCTGCTACAATGAATTCTCAGATCAAAACAAATAAAGAGGATATCACAAAGCTGAAGACTCTTATCGGTACTCTTCCAGAATCTGCTACATCCAAAGATATTGTAAGCTATATTGCTGAGTATGTATCTAAAGCTCTCGCAGACTCTGATCTTTCTCAGTATGCAAAAGCTGCTGATCTTGAAGCTGCTGTAGGAAGAATTGATACTATTGAAAAGAAATTACCTACATTAGAAGCTGCTGATAAAAAGAATGCAGAAGATATTACTGCTGTTAAAGGCAGAATGGATACAGCAGAAGGCAAAATTACTGCTGTAGAAAAAGATCTTGCTACTGAAAAACCGAAGATTGCTAAGAACACATCTGATATCACCGCTCTTAAAGGGCTTGTTGGAGATGGATATGAAGCAATTCCAAGTGCGTCTATCAAAGGTTTATTTAGTGCATAAAGTAAGGGGTTACTCCCCTTGCTTTAATTAAAGCGAAGGGATGTGCGGATAATGAAAGAACAATTTCTTAATTTACAAGGTCTTACTGAGCTTGTTGATTATATTAAAAAATATATAGCTGATCAGCAAGAAGTCATCCCTTATGCATCTTATACATTGTTTCCAACAATTGGTAAAACAAACGCAATTTATGTGGACACAACCACAAATGCAATCTATAGATGGGATGATAATAATATCAAATATTATGCATTGGCATTTGATCCTGAAAAGGAATTCATCATGCAATGCGGTAGCTCGAAAGGATGATGTAAATGGCTACACAGACATTGAATACTCGTATTGCCCTTAAATCGGATACAACCGCTAATTGGGCGAAATCTACGCTTGTTCTTTTAAAGGGTGAACAAGCGATTGAAATTACAGAATCTGGTGCTTACAAAATTAAAATTGGTGATGGAGTTAAAACATTTGCTGAATTGCCATATGCAACTATGACACCAGAAGAAATCTCTGCACTGATTGGTGATGGTTCAGTACAGAACGTAACTCTTGCTTCCGGTACTAACAACGGTACATTAAAACTGACTGTAGATGGAACAACTACAGATAATATTGCGGTAAAAGGATTAGGAAGTGCTGCATATACAAATACTTCTGCTTATGCAACTGCCGCACAGGGTGCTCTTGCTACAAACGCAGTCCGTAAAGTAGTTTCTGGCACTGCGAACGGTACAATCTCTGTAACAACAGGAACTGGAGCAGCAACAGATATAGCAGTAAAAGGATTGGGATCTGCTGCATATAAAGGAGCTGGAGCTTCACAGGGACAAGTTCCTGTAAATGGAGCCGCTCTTGGAACGACAGCCAATGTTCCTGTAGTAACAAATACTTCCGGACAGTTAGTTCCGCATGCCTCTGGTGCTCTTGGTTCTGCCGCATTTAAAGGTGCCGAGACATTTGCAACAGCTGCACAAGGTGCTAAAGCAGATAAATCAGTTCAGTCTGTATCTATTACTTCTGGAACTAATAACGGCACAATTAAATTAACTGTTAACGGCAATGCTACTGACAATATTGCTGTTAAAGGGCTAGGTTCTGCTGCTTACACAGCTTCAGGTGCCTATGCTACATCCGCTCAGGGTGCAAAAGCAGACGCGGCTATGCCAAAAGCCGGTGGTACATTCACAGGTACAGTAACGCTTGCAGCCGATCCAACTGATGCTTTACAGCCAACAACAAAACAGTATGTAGATGCCAAAATTTCAAGTTCTATTGCTGCTTCTGATGCAATGGTGTTTAAAGGAACACTTGGAACTAATGGTACTGCTACTGCTCTTCCTACATCTTCTGTTGTAATAGGTGATACATATAAAGTAATTACTCAGGTTTCTGTAGTTGCTGATAATTCTTATACAGGAGCTGCTGTGACAGCTAAGGTCGGTGACTTAGTAGTCGCTATGTCAAAGGATCCAAAATGGATTGTTGTACCATCTGGTGATGAAATCGTTACTACTGTTAAGTATTCCACTACAACACAGAATCTTACAACAAGTGCTAAATCTGGAGAAATTACAGTAGGTGAAGCTGCTACAAAACAGGTAGATTCTTCTATCGCAGCCGCTTCTACTTCTACTAAGCTTCCAACTTCAAAAGCTGTTGCCGCTTTTGTTGAAGGAAAAGGTTACAAAACAACTGACCAGAAAGTAAAGAATACTCTTAATACTACTGCAAAGGCTTATGTAACTGGTACTACAAGTGCAACAACTGGTATTGGAGAACAGGTATTTGATACAGGTGTATATCTTGATACAACTGCTGGGAAACTTGTTGCTACTACTTTTGCAGGTGCTCTTCAGGGTAACGCAACGACTGCTACTTCTGCGGCTGCTTGTACAGGTAATGCTGCTTCTGCAACAAAACTTGCAGCATCAAGAAATTTCTCTCTTACTGGAGGTGCCGTTGCTGATGCTGTAGCATTTAACGGTGGAGGAAATGTTGCTCTTAGTGTTAAAAGTTTAAATACTGATTATTTAACTAATGGAGCCAATACTCTTATTTTAAATTGTGGGACATCTGTTTAAATGAAAGTGGCCTCTTTTATGGGGCTGCTTTACTAAATATGAAAATTATAGATTATATCTATTTAAATAAAAATTAAAAAAGGGAGGTGCACAATGGGAGAACAAAATCTCAATATACGAATCAAACATAAATATGATACGGAAGCTAATTGGAATAAAAATAATCCTGTTCTTTTAAGTGGAGAAATAGCAATTACAAGTGATAAATTCGGTAAACATAAAGTGGGAGATGGAACACATAAATGGTCTGAACTATCTTATGCAAAAGCTGAACTTACAAAAGGCGATGTAACAGGCGCTCTTGGCTATACGCCTCCTTCAAGTGACACTTGGCGAGGTATTCAGGATAATCTAATAAGCAGCTCTACAACTGAGTCTCTATCTGCTGCACAGGGTAAAATATTAAAAGAGTTAGTTGACGGGAAAGCTCCGTCTTCACATACGCATACTAAAAGCGAAGTCGGATTAGGCAACGTTGACAATACTGCTGATGCCACAAAAAGTGTTAAATATGCTATTTCTGCAGGTAGCGCATCATCTGCCGCTGCTCTTACTTCTAATGCTGGATCATCAACTCAGCCAGTATATTTCTCAGGTGGTAAACCAGTAGCTTGTTCATATACACTTGGTAAGTCAGTGCCTGCAGATGCATTATTTACCGATCATACTTATGGAAACATGAAGGGTGCTACTTCTTCTTCTGCCGGAAGTGCTGGTCTTGTTCCTGCACCTAATATAGGAGAACAATTAAAGTTTCTTCGTGCAGATGGTGCATGGGTAATCCCTACAAATACGACATATTCTGTAGGTACATCAAGTTACTTAGGAATAACTAAGCTTTATACTGAAACTGGGTCGGCTACAGATGGTACCATGACTCAAAATGCTATTACTTCTGCTCTTAACGGGAAATCTCCTACCTCTCATACGCACAATTATGCAGGAAGTTCTAGTTCTGGTGGTGCTGCAAACTCCGCAAATAAACTAGCAACTGCTAGAACCGTATCTGGTGGAACTGACATCACGCTAAGTTTTAACTATGATGGTAGTGGTAACTCCTCTGCAAATATCGGATTTTATAGTTCGTCTGCGAGTGTAGGCGACAAAAACAATTATCCATTCCATCGATTCGCAAAACTGGATACTATTGCTGCAAGCTATTCAGATAAATCAACCACATTCTTTATCTCACAGGATTATAGTGGTGGTGGCTTCGGTATTGTACGAATTGTATTACGTACGAATAACAGCAGCTTAGCATCGACAGTTGAAGTAAAATGGCTGGTTCGTTGTGGCTTAAGTGCGGATAGCGTACAAGTCGGAATTTACAATGTTTTTGGAAAGACTTACGCAGATGCCTTCTTTAAAACAGGAGGATCGTATGCTGGAACTTGTTTCCGTACACTTGCAAGTGGTGCGCGTGGTGGTATTAGCAGAACTTGGGTGCTGGTCAATTCTTCAGAAGTAAGTGGAACCTCTGCAACAGATGCAAAAACATCTACCGAGTGTTATGCTACTATTGCAGCTGCTGGTACCGCACTTCATAAACAAGCATATAGTAGTATCGTTTCTGGTACTGATAGCGGTACTGCATCTTATGCGAATAGTGCTGGCAGTGCAAATTCTGTTGCTTGGGGTAATGTTACAGGTAAGCCATCTACATTCGCACCATCATCTCATACTCATAACTATGCAGGATCCTCTTCTGCTGGCGGTGCTGCTACATCAGCAATTAAATTATCCACACCTAGAAAAATTGGTAACGCATCTTTTGATGGTACTGCTGATATTACCTTATCTCAGATGGGACTTAATGTTCCTGTTGAAATTACAAAAGCTAACTATCTTGCAAAAAAGAAAGCTGGAACTTTAAATGCAAATACCTATTACAATGTTATTGATGAATATGATTCTGCAAATGTTATTAACGACTCATCTGTAACAGCCAACAGTGCGTTTTCAAGTACTAAATCAGAAAAAACATATGCGAAGAAAAGTACACTTGTTAATACTACTCTCACAGCAAGTAAATGGACTGGATCTTCTGCTCCATATAGTTATGTATTATCCGTATCTGGAGTAACTTCTTCAAATATTGTAGAAATAGATTATGCTTCTAATGCTTCATCTGCTGCTATTGAAGCTTATCAAAATGCAATGTTAGCTGACGGAGGACAGACTACAAATCAAATTACTATAAAAGCAACCGAGAAACCAACTGTAGATATTCCCATTACTATTGTTATAAGAAATGATTTATAAAAGGAGGCGATAACATGGCAATTTATAAAGGTGAACAATGTCTTGCCGGAGTTGGTAAGAATGCAACTATTAAAATTGGTACTGCTAAAACAGGTACTTCGGCTGCGGTAACTAATTCTGGTACTGATACAGATGCTATATTGAATTTTACATTACCTAAAGGTGATCAGGGAGTTGGAATTTCAAGTGTTATCCCTCATTATCTTGCAAGTCCTAAATCGCAGGGAGTGACCAGATCAACTACTGGATGGGCGACTTCCGCTCAAGTTATGACATCTACAAATAAATATTTGTGGTGTTATCATGAATTTGTTTTGACAAACAATAATCATTTGTATACAGATGCAACCGTTATAGGTGTTTATGGAGATAAAGGTGATCCGGGTACAACTGATTACAATGGATTGAAGAATAAACCGGTCGTTAATGGAGCTGTAACTGCTTATCAGTCAGATATTATGAAATCTCAGTTGAGAAATGTGACATTCTCTACTGAAGAACCTAAGACAACTGATGGTAAACCTGGTGATATGTGGGTGGTGTATGGCGATGAGTAATATTAAAACTGGTGATATTTTAAACTTTGATTATACTGGTACTGTCCAAACTGTAACACTTCCTAAAGGTACATATAAGTTGGAGTGTTGGGGTGCTCAAGGAGGATACAGTTCTTCTAATTCAGGAATAGAGGTTGGTATGGGCGGAAAAGGTGGATACTCCGCTGGAACTATTACACTAAACCAAAAAACACTTATATATATTTATACTGGTGGAGTTGGTAGCATAAGTGGCAACGGTAAAGCAGATGGTGGATTTCCTAATGGTGGTTCATCTTGGGCTTCCAGCACAAGCGAAGGTGCTGGTGGTGGCGGTGGATCATCCGATATCCGTATTGGTACCGATTCATTGTATGCTCGTGTTATCGTAGCTGGAGGTGGCGGAGGTGGCGGTGAAGACAACGAAACTGGCGGATATGGTGGCGGTGAAACTGGCGGAACTTCAGGTTCTGGAACACCTGGTAGTCAAACTGCTCCAAGTGGATATTTTGGAATCGGCGGTCATACTTCCTATGATGGTGGAGGTGGTGGCGGTGGATGGTATGGTGCTTATCCAGCCGGTGGTCAAACAACTCCAGCTACCGGTAGCAGTGGAAGTGACACATCTGGCTCTCCTGGAGGATCTGGTTACGTTTATACTTCTGCTACAGCCTCTAATTACCCGTCAGGTTGTTTATTAAACTCTTCTTATTACTTATCTGCTGCTAAAACCATAGCAGGTAACACTTCTTTTACATCTCCCACAGGTTCATCTGAGACAGGGCACTCTGGGAACGGCTATTGTCGAATTACTGTTATTGAATGCAAGAATACGGCGCTATATACCAGAATAAACAATTCAATGAAAAAGGCTACTGCTTTTTATTTCAAATTAAATAATAACAAAATGTACGGCGTTGGATCTGCTAATTATAATGGTTCTGTTATGAATTTTGATTATACTGGTTCGGTTCAAACTGTTACATTGGCTCCTGGTACATATAAACTTGAATGCTGGGGCGCTCAAGGAGGAACTTACAGTAGTTACATAGGCGGATACGGTGGTTATTCCAAGGGTACTATTACTCTTACTGAAGCAACTACTGTTTATATATCTGTTGGTGGGGCTGGATCTTCCTCTTCTACTGCTGCAGGATTCAATGGTGGAGGAACTGGTATTTCTTCTGGTAGAGGTGGTGGAGGAGCTACAGATGTTCGTATAGGTCAAAATTCTCTATATTCAAGAGTTATCGTAGCCGGAGGTGGCGGCGGAGCTGGTGTAACAAGTGCCAATGCTAATCCTTGTGGTTGTGGCGGTGGAGAATATGGTGGAGATGGATATTACAATGATACCACTGGTTCTTATACTATAGGTCAAAATAGATGTGGTGGTAGTGCCTCACAAACTGCAGGTGGCAAAACATGGAGCACGAGCACTCAGGCTACTTTTGGTCAAGGCGGAAATGCTTCAGGCTACTCTTGTGGTGGTGGCGGAGGCGGCTGGTATGGCGGTGGTGGAGCCTATGACAGTGATTCTGACTCTGATGGACGTTGGGGTGGAGGAGGCTCAGGATATGTTTATACCTCTTCTACAGCTAAAAATTACCCTAACGGATGTCTACTAAATTCTACTCATTATCTCACAAATGCTCAGACTATCGCAGGAAACACTTCTTTTACTTCTCCTACAGGATCAGCAGAAACTGGTCACACAGGCAGTGGATTCTGCAGAATTACAAATTTGAACCCAACACAATATGGATTATACGTAAAAACGAACTCTGGTTGGAAACACATAGATTTATAAAAGGAGGGCTTAACTATGCCGATTATATTTCACGGAACAGGTAGTGGCGGCTCTGCTAAAAAACTAAAAACCGCACGAACTATTAATGGTACGAATTTTGATGGTACAGCTAATATTACTACTGCTAATTGGGGAACAACAAGAACCGTTACTGTAGGAAATACAAGTAAATCTGTAAATGGATCTGGAAACGTAAGTTGGTCGTTAGCTGAAATAGGTATTCATCTTTCAACAACGGAACCTGCAGCTAGTGACGGAAAAAATGGAGATATTTGGATTACTTATGAATAAAAGACTGAAAGGAAGGTGAGGCTTATGGCTTGTAGTAATGGATGTGGAACTTCTTGTTCTACTGACTGCACTCATTCATCATCTGGTGGATGTGGTGGTTCTTGTGGTGGTTCTTGCTCTACTAACTGTACTGGTGGATGTTCTGGATATTGTGATGGAACTTGTAAGGGAGGTTCAGGAAGTACTTGTTCTGACTGTACTGCCAAATGTGCTAATGACTGTACCGGAGCTTGTACAAATGCTTGTGTAACCGGATGCACTGGCTGTGGGAACAACTGTGATGGAGACTGTACAAGCGCCTGTGCTCAAAGGTGCTCTAATGATTGCAATGCTGCATGTACTGCTACTTGTGCTTATGATTGCGAACATACTTGCACTGCTTCTTGTGCCAACGACTGCACCAGTTGTGGTGGATCTTGCTCAAGTAATTGCTCAGGAAATTGTGATTCAGGCTGTTATACTGGTTGTTCCGGTTGTGATTCAACCTGTTCTGGATCCTGCACTGGTACTTGTAATACTACTTGCACCACCACTTGCGCCAATGACTGCACTGGCGGATGCAAAGGAACCTGTACAGGTGGATGTGGTGGTTCTTGTGATAATTCATGCGGCTTTTCTTGTGAAGCTTCATGTGATAATAATTGTACTGCTGTTTGTTCTGTATCTTCTGTGTACGGTGGAAACTCAGAAAAGAGTGTATTGAATTTTGCTTATACAGGTAAAGCTCAATCTGTAACCCTTGAGCCTGGAAAATATGTTCTTGAATGCTGGGGAGCACAGGGAGGTTATCGTTCTAATTCTAGTTATGGTGGAAAAGGTGGCTATTCTACAGGAACTTTAACATTGACTCAAAAAACTACTATATACATATATGTCGGTGGATCTGGAAATTCTGTTACATCAGCATCAAATTCAATCTATCCCGGAGGTTTCAATGGTGGTGGATATAGATACAATTATAAAGGTGGTGGTGGCGCTACTGATATTCGTATTGGAAGTGCTTCTTTATACGCCCGTGTTATCGTTGCAGGTGGCGGTGGTTCTGATGGTAGTCCTAGTTGTAGTGGTGGGTATGCAGGTGGTGTATCTGGTACTAGGGGAAATTTTGGATGTGGTTCATATGGATATGGTGGATCTCAAACTGCTTCATATTCATCTTTAAGTGCTATTAATTCACAAGGCACCACAAACTCTTCTTCTAATTGTGCTGCTGGTTTTGGTTTCGGTGGTTTTGGATGTTATTACGCTTCAGGTTACGGCGGAGCCGGTGGCGGAGGATGGTACGGTGGACAAGGTACTTATCCTGATGGTTCTGGAGATGATGATGGCGGTGGCGGCGGTGGTTCAGGTTACGTTTATACTTCCTCTTCTGCTTCTAACTATCCTCAAGGCTGTCTTCTAAATTCATCTTACTATCTTTCTGATGCTTCTAATTTATCTGGCAATGAATCTTTTAAATCTCCTTCTGGCTCTACAGAAACAGGTCATTCTGATAATGGCTATTGTAGGATCACCTGTTATGTTAAAAAGAAAACTCTACATTGTAAAATGAACAATGAAATAAAAAAAGCAGCTCCAGTATTTGTAAGGATGAACAATAAAATTTATGATGCTGGCGCTAATGCTGTAATGGATTTTGCTTATACAGGAACAGCTCAAGCTATATCACTTCCAAGAGGACAATATATTATAGAATGCTGGGGCGCTCAAGGTGGTTCATATAGTAGTTATTATGGTGGCGCTGGAGGATATTCTGTCGGAACCATAACTCTAACTAAAAATTCTACGGATTTATATATTTATGTTGGTGGACAACCAGAAGCTACAACTTCAACAGGTGAAACACCTGGTGGATTTAACGGAGGAGGAAAAGGTTGTTCAAGAACTTATAATTATAGTAGTTATGGACAAGGTGGCGGCGGTGCAACCGATGTTCGTATAGGAAAAAATGATCTTTATGCTAGAGTTATTGTCGCTGGTGGCGGTGGAGGTTCATCATCAGAAAATTCGCTTACAACAAAATATGGCGGTGGAACTACTGGTGGTTCTTCTGCTTCTGGATATGGAGCTACACAAACTGCTGCAGGTACAAATGGTTCATTTGGTCAAGGTGGTTCTGCAACAACTTCTGGAACTAATTATAATTATGGTTCCGGCGGTGGTGGAGGTGGATGGTATGGCGGTGGTGCATGTTCTAATTATAGTGACAGCACTAACTACCAAGGCTATAATGGCGGAGGTTCAGGATATGTTTACACTTCAGCTACTGCTGCTAATTATCCAAGTGGTAATTATGTAAATTCTTCTTACTACCTTACCGATGCGCAAACTATAGCAGGAAATCAATCATTTAAATCACCTAATGGAACAAATGAAACAGGCCATACCGGAAATGGTTTCTGTCGAATCACCCGTAAATCAGGAAAAATATTTGTAAAACAAAACGGTTCATGGATCAAAGTATAACACTTTGGTCCATATTTAAATTACGAGGAGGAATTGTTATGAAACTTATTTTTAAAGACGGACAAGAATTAGTTATTACTCGTGCTAACGATACATATTCATATGAAGGAGATAAAGATGGGTTGGGAAATGATATGAACAAAAATATTGTAGCTACTATTTCTATCTTCAATTCTGATAAATCTTTAAACACTATTAAGGATATGATTACTGATGAAAATAGAACAGGTTTTAAAATTATTTATGGGAATACCCAGAAAGATTATACTGGAATGAAAATTGAAAGTATTTCAGAAGAAATCTCCAATGAAAGAAGTGTTATTAATATCTCATTAGCTACAGATAAAACCATAGCTCCTACTGAGACCACTGGAACAACAACAGAAAAAACTAAAGAAGAAACTAAAGAAAAAACGGAAACAGCTTCTGATAAATAATTAAGAATGAAAGGAATATAAGGATATGAGAAAAATAATCGTAAAGGTTGATAAAGAAAAAGCTACAGAGCTTGAAAGAGTTAATTTTGAATTAAACTTCGTAAAAGACATTGTACAGAGAGTTATTGAATCACATCCAAGCGATTTAGAACTCATCAATGGAGATACTCTTATGTCTTACAATAAACGTGGTGCAGAATTACAGAGAAAGTATGCTGCTCTTGCAAATGAGATGGAAAAGGAATACATCCCAGAATACCTCGAAGGTCATCAGTATAGTTGGATTATTCCAAATAATTCTGATGAAATGACTATTACTATTAAATGTAATTGTGAGATTCCAGAATTAGAGGGAATAGCATGAAAAGAACAGAACAATATTCGGACCAGATAGCTAGACTTTATCCATCTAAGAAGGTAAAAACCGATGACGGACAAAGAATATTAACACAGAGTATCACTTTTCAAGTAACTGATGATTGCAACCTTGCATGTCTATATTGTTACCAAGGACACAAAGGAAAAAATCGAATGTCGTTTGAAACAGC
>OGGB01001297.1_pt1 | contig 17802 bp, 9 predicted proteins | sample 1571111 | NCBI WGS metagenome assembly OGGB01 (sample SAMEA2582067, study PRJEB24529) | metagenome | biome: Human gut stool | place: China | collected 2011
TTCTACCACATTCCATTCACCACAAATATCATTTTCCGATACCATATCTCTCGCCGTTTTACAAGAAGGCAATAATAAAACTCCCAAGAATACCGACAAGTACATCTTTTTTGCTTTCATATCTCTATTTTTTTAAATCTATTATATGTACGACTCCAATAAAGAATTGGAGAAAGGAATATAATACTGCGTCTTTATATATTAAAATTTTTTAAATACGCTATTTTCCCTCAAAAGTCTTCCTTTCCTCGATAGTATTTTCAATATCCATCATACATTTTTGCTACCTTTACTAAATATTCATTTAAACTACGGATTTATCATGAAAAAGAAAAATTTTATTCCTTTCATTGCAATCGCTGTTTTATGTTCAGCCTGTCACGACAAAACTACTTTAACCGGAGATTGGATTGAACCAGTACCGGGTAATACAAATACGATACAAGGATTCAGTCTGAAAGAAAACGGAGAAGCAACGTCCATCAATATGGCCACCCTTCAATATAAATCTTGGGCGCAAAAGGACAACCGGCTCATTCTATCGGGAGAAAGCATCGGCAATCACCAAACAATCTCATTCTCTGATACTTTAAAAATTTGCAAACTATCGGAAGACAGTCTGATTTTGAAAAAAGGTGATTTGGTTAAAACATATACACGTCCCAAAAGTATCATTCCAGCGACTCCGATACAACCAGCTATATCTACTACGTTTACAGTAAAAGGGAAATTAGTCATCGGACATGAAGTACGCTCTTTTATCGCAGAAGGCGACACCACCTCATATTGGATCATCGATGATTCGGGAACACTGAAAGAGGAATATGAAAAAACTATCGGCAACAACCCCAAGCCATATACTCCGGTATATGCCGAACTAAAAGTTATCGATACCGGGAAATCGAACGAAGGATTTGCCGCCGAATATGCCGGAGTCTATCATGTAAAAGAAGTGTTGAATATATCCCCGATTAAAACAGAATAGGCGTGTAGCCATATCATGAATATAGCCTACATAGGTGCGAGGATAAAGATTCCGTAAAAAATTCGTGGGGATAGACTTGTATTTTAATAATGAATCTCTTGTCGGCAACCACGTTACGAACTCCTCAGCAAACGGTAAAAAAGCAGCCGAATAGATTTTTGGAGATATTCAACCCCTCCGTCACTACGTGCCACCTCCCCTATATTTTGCTATGCAAAACACAGAGGAGGAGGTTAATACTTTCCTATATATCATGTTTGTTCTTCTCCCTTGCCGTGTCCCGTAGCATTACGGGGTGTTGCGTTAGCCATATAGAGATGGTGGCACGTAGTGACAGAGGGGTTGAAAAACACCATCTTATCAGTCCGTTTATATCAGATATTTAACCCCCTCGCCCTACGGGCACTCCCCCTATCTCATCTGCGATGAGCAGAGGGAGAGTTGAATTCATACTCCTCCACTGTGTTTTTGTAGCGCAAAAATATAAGGGAGACACCGAAGAAACGATAGTTTCTGAGGAGAGGGAATGGAATCCCCACTAATTATCGACTGAGACAGAATAAAGAATATAGACGTAATACATTTCGATGAAAACAAAAGAGTGATGAAAATCTCATCACTCTTTTTGTAGCGAGACCGGGGCATGATCCCGGGACCTCATGATTATGAATCATGCGCTCTAACCAACTGAGCTATCTCGCCAACATGTTTATGTATCGCACCGACCGATTGTCAAATGCGGTGCAAAGATAAGGGATTATTTTATACTACACAAAAAATTGGCTTACTTTTTTTACTCACCAATTCATGCAATCCATCGCCGTATCAACCGATATATCTCTCCAATCCACAAAACGGACGAAGTTGCCACAAAAATATACACCCAGTCCATCGGTTGTAAAGGGGTCACACTGAACAATGCTCCACCCAAGCTGACTATCAAAATCTGCCCGGCCAGAATAATGAGGGTAACCCACAGAAATCCTTTACATGAAGCCAACCGGTCAAAGGCGGATTGTACATTTCCAAAAGCCTTCGCATTGAACATATTCCAAAATTGCAAAAACACGAATATGGAAAAGAAAAGAGTAAGTTCATATCGGGTAAGCCCTCCGGGAACCGGCGTAAAGTTAAAGAAATGGGTAAAGAAAAGCGACAGATCGAACTGAGCGAGCGATGTAATATCGACATGTTTGAAATATTGCAACAGCCCGAACAAAAGCAACACAAAAGCAATTCCGGTCCCGATGATACCTCCTGCCATAGGCCGGGTAACGATATTATCGTTCAAATGACGCGGCTTGTCCCGCATAACCCGCTCGTCGGGCGGCAAGGAAGCCAATGCCAAAGCAGCGAAGGTATCCATAATGAGATTTACCCAAAGCATCTGAGTGACTGTCAACGGCGACTCTGTTCCTAAAAAAGCACCGATAAGGACAATCAAACATGCGGCCACATTGATAGTCATCTGGAAAAGAATGAACTTCTGTATGTTACGATACAGCGAGCGTCCCCAAAGCACCGCTTTGGTAATACTGCCGAACGAATTGTCGATAATCGTAATGTCGCTCGCTTCTTTGGCGACAGATGTCCCGTCGCCCATCGAAAGCCCCACCTGCGCAGCATTGAGTGCCGGGGCATCGTTCGTTCCGTCTCCGGTAACGGCAACGACCTCGTCTTGCGATTGCAACAAACGTACAAGTCGCTCCTTATCCATTGGACGAGCCCTAGCGATAACTTTCAAATCGGGGATCCGTTCCAACAAGGTTTTATCGTCGAGAGCCGCAAATTCGGGGCCTGTAATTATATTACGATCTCCGTCTTCGGGTGTCCATAACGAAATCTGGCGAGCTATTTCACGAGCTGTGGCCGGGGTATCGCCTGTTACGATTTTCACTTTTATCCCCGCATTCAAACAGTCGGAAACTGCCGCAGGCACTTCCTTACGAACCGGGTCGGCAATGGCTGTGATACCTAAGAAAGTCAATTTGATATGGGGAGCCAAGTGTCCGGCGATGAAACACACCTCATCGGGCTCGACCAAAGCATAGGCAAACCCCAAAGTACGCATGGCTTGATTTTGGTATTGCAACAGCTTTTCTTCCAGCATCGGACGGCTATCGGTCATAGGAACATTTCCCGACGAAGTAACCCGATCTGAACAGAAATTCATCACATATTCGGGAGCACCTTTCACATAAAGCACCCGATGATTCAACAACGGAGACTGAACTACCGTAGCCATATACTTACGCTCGGTAGAAAATGTCAACTGTTCGATTACCTCTGCATGACGACGCAACGCTGCATAATCGACTCCCCGGTCGGCCAACCAAAGCAGCAAAGCTCCCTCGGTAGGATTGCCCAACACTTTCACACTGCCGGCAGCCTTATCTAAATGAGCGGTCGAGTTTGCCGCTATACTCTCAAAAATAATGTTCTCCACTCCCGACTCAGGAGTATAATCGAAGGCCGCCTCATGCACTCTCATCTGGTTTTGCGTGAGAGTTCCGGTCTTATCGGTACAAATCACCGAAGCCGCACCCATCGTTTCGCAAGCATGCATTTTACGAACCAGATTATTATTCGCCAGCATACGCTTCATACTCATCGCCAAACTGAGCGTGACACTCATCGGTAATCCTTCGGGAACAGCCACGACGATAACCGTAACAGCTATCATCGCCGTCGATAACAGATAGCTTCCAAACAATAACCAATCGATAACGGGGTGCTCTGTCAGGTAAATAACCGTTCGAGCTATAAAAATAACGGCAGCGATAACGTAGCTCGCTTTTGTAATAAACGAAGCCAATGTATTTAGCTGCTTATCGAGGGGCGTTTGCGTATTATTTTCTATCTGAGAACCGGTATATACCTTACCGTACTCGGTCGCATCGCCCACCTGCGTCACTTGCATAACTCCATATCCGCCCAACATCGTAGAGCCGTTCATAACAGCATTGGAAGGATATGTGGCTTCTTTATCGAAATCGGCTTCTATCGTCGTTTTAGTCGCCATCGGCTCTCCTGTTAAAGAAGATTCATTCACCTGCACCGATACGGCACTCAATAAAATTCCATCGGCAGGTATTTCATCTCCGGCATTCAACATAACGATGTCGCCCACGACAATCTCCCGTTTGGGTATCTCCAACATGTGTCCGCCTCGTATGACCTTGACAGGAAGATCGTCGTTTACCTGATTGAGAATATCGAATTTCTTAGCCGCACTCATTTCGAAAAGAAAGCCGACAACCGTCGCCAACAATATAGCCAAAGCGATACCTGCCGGTTCGAACAACGCCGACATACCGGCCTCGCCCGTAGCGATATGATAAACCGCAACAGCGACAGAAAGCAGTAATGCGACTAAAAGAATACGAATAATCGGATCGGAAAACTTTTCCAAAAACAATTTCCACATAGGCGTACGAGCCGGGGGAGTCAATATATTTTCTCCATACCGTTCCCGACTGGCCAATACTTCCGATTCGCTAAGCCCGGAATATTCTACCTCAGATTTCATCTATTCTATTATTCTATTAATACCTATTTTATAAAGAAACCGCTATGCGAACAAAGCTATCACCTCATCGATGGTAAGCAGGGACTGTTCGCCCGTAGTCATATTTTTCAATGTGATTTTTTCTGCCGCAATTTCATTTTCACCGACCAAAGCAACATACTCTACACCTGTGGAATCGGCATATCCCATCTGCTTCTTCATCTTAGCGGCTTCGGGATAAATTTCGGCCCGTATACCGGCAGCTCTTAACCGGGCTAAATGAGACAGACAAACCTCGCATTCCCGCTCTCCGAAATTAACGAACAGGACTTGTGTCGATTCCATCGACTCCTTCGGGTATAAATCGAGCTGATTGAGTACATCGAAAATACGATCGGCCCCGAAAGAAATACCGACACCGGAAACTCCCGTCAAGCCGAACACTCCCGTCAAATTATCATAACGGCCTCCCCCCGTAATGCTTCCAATCTGCACATCGAGAGCCTTTACTTCGAGAATAGCTCCCGTATAATAATTCAGTCCGCGAGCCAAAGTCAAATCGATTTCAAGCGATGATCGCAGAGACGAAGCAGATAGTTTTCGTAAAATATATTCCAACTCGTCTATACCTTTCAATCCCACCTCCGAGGCGGATAATTCCCTACGCAACACTTGTAACTTTTCTTCGTTGCTTCCCTGCAACAGAATCACCGGTTGCAATCGGGCGATGGCATCTTCGGACAAACCCTTTTCCCGTAATTCGTCATTCACCTTATCCAATCCTATCTTATCGAGCTTATCGATAGCGACCGTAATATCGACTATCTTATCGGGAGCACCTATCCACTCGGCTATCCCGCTCAATATCTTCCGATTGTTCAATTTAATAGCGACCCGTATTCCGAAACGGGCGAAAACCTCGTCTATCATTTGAATGAGTTCCACCTCGTTCAATAATGAATCGGAACCTACGACATCGGCATCGCATTGGTAAAATTCACGATAGCGTCCCTTTTGCGGACGGTCGGCTCGCCACACGGGCTGTATCTGATAACGTTTGAATGGAAACGTCAGTTCATTACGGTGCATCACGACGAAACGGGCGAAAGGAACCGTCAAATCATATCGTAACCCTTTCTCACATAACCGGCAAGACAAGCGGTTGAGATTACGCTCCTCTAAATCGGTCTCGGTAACATCGGAAAGAAAGTCTCCCGAATTAAGGACTTTAAACAAAAGTTTATCCCCCTCTTCTCCATACTTTCCCATCAAGGTCTGTAAAGTCTCCATCGCCGGAGTCTCGATTTGACGGAATCCATAAAGGCCGAAAACATGCTTTATCGTATTGAATATATAATTACGCTTCGCCATCTCTTCCACAGAGAAATCTCGCGTACCCTTCGGGATACAAGGTTTTGCCATCATATTTGATAATCTTATTCTATAAAATTTCTACGGGGAAAACCCCGATATAAATAAATTACAAAAATAGCGTAAACCAAAGACAGAAACAAATTTATCGGATTCTCCCGAAATACAGCCTATCTTCGCTTTTCATGCAAAGGTATAACATTTTTCTTTTCACCACATTTTCAGTTCTAAATTCTTAGAAGCTGTTTTAAATTTATTGAGAAATAATATTATCATTGCAAGCGGGTATGTTCCGGCCATATTGAGCCCCTGTCTCGCATCTTGAATCCCTTGATTTTTGTCAATAGCCCGCTATTGACTGCATATCTCGGACTCCAATCTGCTTCAACATAGGCCTCAATCTGTCTCGGAATAAATTTAAAACAGCTTCTTAATATTAAGAAAATATTTTCAACTTTTCAAGTCGATGACTAAAAACGATAAGCTGTTCCTAATGAAATGCGGCCGACTCCGATGAAATGATGTGTATTGGGTATGTAGTCATATAACTTATCGTCCCACAACGTCATCGAGGGCTCCGCAAAAAGATCGAACGAACGAGAAACATTCCACCGGAATTGCAAACCTCCCTCGGCCACCCAACCGATACCGCCATCACTGTTATAATTACTCCACCCTATACCGGTTCCCAACGAGGCTATCAGATGGAAACGACGATCGGGATCGGGTTCAAGAAGCGATGTAAGATTCAACAGATAATCGACATGAGCCGTCCCCAAGTAAAGAGCTTTCGATGTATGGGGTGCGATAAAATCATATCCCAAACCTATTTCCATACCCGATGCCGATGTAAACCATCTACCGAAAGAAAGGTCTGCCCCTACCGAAACTTTCCGATAACGGTCCACCAAAATCGTTTCACTGAACAACGACGGACCTACCGAAACGGAAAAATAGTTTCTCTTATCGAAAGTTCGTTTTCCTCCCGCAACTGTATTCCCGCCCAATTTATAATTGAGGCCAACCATCAAACGAGCCTCCGGGTCGAAGCCCAAGCCATTGTCATTACGAGAAACACGAGATGCAAGAAGCTGAGGCTCGATAAACAAATCGATGCCCGAAGATACATTGAACCGTCCTTGTACTCCCGCTCTGACGCCATAAACAAATTCATTTTTCTTTTGGCTATTTCCGACTCCGGCATACACTCCGCCTAACGCAATGAGGTCAAACAACCTTTCGGAATTATATCCGGCCGTAAAAGCCGACAGATTAAACATATAGTCGGCCGACAAAGCCAGCGACATATAACGTGGAGCCGCACCGTAATATCCATAATCCAAGCCCAACCGCCAAGCGGACAAGGGAGTGTACCACTTGCCGACAGAAACAGCCAATCCATGACCTCCCGCAAAATCATTGCCAGACCGTCTCAATACTCGTCCCGTATAGGCCAATGACAAGAAATATTTATCGGACAAGTCATAAGCGGCATGATTGGCTTTATTGTCATATCGATCGAGCTGATATTGCAGACCGATATTCAGAGAAGTCAACATGTCGACAGGCAAACCGGCGAAGCTCTCACGAGAATATTTTTTCCCGAAAGCCCTCACTTGGGGTTCGACAAACAATCCGATACCCGAACCTACATTCCACAATCCTTGCAAACTCAAACCCATACCGGGATAAAATCCCGAATTATAGCTGGTCGCATAGGATAGTACGGCTCCAACACCCAATGTCGCATGGAATATCCGAGAAGGATTATACCCATACAACGTCGAATTGATATTCCACAAATAATCGAGTTGTACAAGACCGAACTTGCGATAACCGGGTTGGGAATCGCCATACGCGCCTCCGCCTGCCGTCAAACGCACGCCCGACGCGGCCGTAAGCCATTTGCCCAAATAAAGAGAAGCCATCGGCCCGATTCGATCCAAAGGATTAGTGCGCACCCCCTTATGCAGAATACCTGCTGCTCCTATATTTAAACCGTAAAACATGTGGTCGACAAAATTCTCGTTACGAAATTCTACGGTTTTCTCAAATGATCCGTGTTTCATTCCGTAAGCATAAAGATTGTAGGAAAGCCCCGCCGTAACGGTCGGCACGACATCGACCGAAGAGAACAAGTTTCGTTCCCAACGGTTATTTTGACTCACATTCAACCGAGGCTCGACAAATAAATCGAACATATCGTTGAGACGGAATGTCCCTTGCAAGCCTATACCCGCTCCGAATCCATGCTGGAAATAGCCCTCGGAAGAGACATAGTCGTAATTAAACCCGGCAACCCCATTCAAATTAAAAAACCGATTGCTATCATACCCATAAAAAAGCGTGGAAAAATTCAACAAGTAATCGAGTTGGCCACCGACAGCCAATGTCCTGTATGGAGAGAACTCGGCATCGAGAGACGAATAATTTAACAATAAGCGAGCTCCCGAAACAGGATTCCACCATGTACCTATACCGCCGAAAATACGGAAACCCTTATTGGGCAAAGGATTGGAAAGCGAAGATTTCATCGCCCCTGCAAATCCAGCCCCCATCGTTAAATATAAATCTCCTATACGGCGAGGAAAATCAAAAGCATACTCTTCCCTCGCCGACCGATTGAACGACGGCGATACAGGACGGTATGTAAATCCGGCCAAAACGGAAGGAAGCGGATCGACAGCACTCAACCCGTCTTTCCAAGATTCGTTCGAAAACACATCGACACGAGGTTCCACAAATACAGCCCAATGATCCGATAGGCGAAACTCTCCGTGCAAACCTGCCCCCGCGCTCCACCGGGTATGCAATTTATCGTCTACGGCTACCGAATGAAAACCCGCACCCAATACCCCCGACATCTCGAACAACCGGCTCGGATCATATCCACCGAACAAAGCATGGAGATTAAACAGATAATCGAGTTGCAGGCCGAAAGAAGACTTATTATACAATTCGTCGGTTTTCAAATAACGCATCAATCCAGATAATCTCAAAGAAGAAACAGAAGTAAATCGATTTCCAATCGACAGCATAGCCGTAGCCCCGGGATCAAGAAGGAGCCCAGAACCGCTCGTCAATGTAGTCGCCATACCGCCTCCCGCAGAAACGAAGAAACCTTGATCGGCTCCGAAAAAAGGAGCTTTACGACGCACCGGGTCCGATAGTAAACGATAACCTAAGCCGGCCATCAACGAAGCCTCCCAGTCGTAACGCATCCAAGTCTTTATCCCGTCTATTCCGTCGGAATAAATTCCAATACGGGGTTCAAGATAGAAAAAGGTCAACGGAGAAAAATTAAACCTTGTCTGCATACCCAATCGAAATCCGCCGGCATGCGACCAATTGCCGGTACGATATAATAACTGATATTCACCGCCGGCGACACCGATTAATTCGAACATTCGAACGGGATTATCTTTATGCAGCAAAGAAGAAATATTCATCAAATAATCGGCAGACAAACCGACAAAATAGGGATTCACCCCAGCGAGCCCGTTATGTAACCCCGCATTTAACCCCACACGCATACCGTGCACCGGAGAAAACCAATCGCCTACCGTCAATCCTGCACGAAGCCCCAAACCGGGAGTTGCGAACAAAGAACCGGCCGAACGATCGAGAATCAAGCCTGCCTCCCCTGAAATAAAAAGATGGTCGCCAAATTTCTTTTTAGCATACCTTTCATTTTTGGCGGGCTTTTGCAAGGTATAATCCAACCCATTAAACTGATTATTCTCCGGTTGTTCCTGCGCAGCCGCACTAATCGTAAAAACGACGATCAAAAATAGCGGCAGTCGAACCACCGAAGTAAAACCGCGCATAATATATCTCATTTTCATACTTTAATCTTCCTGTTGTAACAAATCCAATACATCGCCATCGACACTGGCGACATCTCGTAACGACGGGTCTTTCTTGAACGCACTCTCCAAATAGGACAAAGCGAGAACCACCTCGTCGACACGATTAGCCGCCACAGCCTTGATATACTCCTCTTTGGCCGAATTTCCGAGCAGCTTCGCTTTTTCCCATGCTTGTTCGTTCGACTTGATAGCCAAAAGCATAAGCACTTCGTTAAAAGGCGATTCCGCCGATATTTCCTGCATCACCTCGTTGTAACGACCGTTCAGCGCGGCGGCATAGACTTTCGCTTTATGATAAATACCTGTATCCGGCAAATCGAATGCCAAAGAGTCGGCTTGGGCATAACGCCCAGCAGACAACCAAGCGACCACTTGGTTCAATCTTGTTTCATCGGGCAATTCCGGCATTTCGAGATAAGGTAAAAGCAGCTCTGAATCCGGCTCTCCCTTATCGATAAGAATGGCCGCCAAATCGGTAGCCGCAACCAAAAATTTGGGATAGACCTCCAATGCCCGGCGGCATATCGCCTCACGCTCGGCAATCGAATCGGCGAGATTATACAGCCGCCAAAATTCATTACGAGACAAAGATGCACTATCGCTACGATAGAGCGCTTCGATTTCTTCGTCTGTGAGATAACGGTATTGCGAAAATAACAGTTCATAACTTACCCGACGCAATTGAGGCAAATACCGGGAAGTTATCAAGGGTCGATAAAAAGGCAACGATACGACATTTCTCGACTGCCGGTTCGGATTATCGGGATATTTATCGATTATTTCCTGTATAGCATCGGCCTCTCGGATTTTGTTATCCGCCCGAAGCAAATCGACCACTCGGTCCCAAGTCTCGACCGATGCTGTCGTATGCATATCTATTTGCCTTCGGGTAGACTCGTTCAACTCTTTAACGATGAGCGACATTGCCGATGCCATACGTTTCTGCGCCAACTGTTTGTTTCTCTCATAGTTCCCCTCTGGCGATGCCGTTCCTGCAATAGAAAAACTTTTTAACCGAGCATTCGGATCGTTCTCTACCTGATGCAATCGGGAAATAAGCCGATTCAATTCCTCTCGGTTATCCCCATCGGCGAGATTCAAATCGCTCTTGTTCACTCTGAATGTAAGATTCACATCGCCCTTCGTATCCCGCAGTTGCATCTCTGGCTGCGGGAAAAAATTTTCGTTCTTTACCGCACTGCCGGGAATCTCGTATTCGAGAAAACGCAACGGATTCACAACACCCCGGGCAATAACAAACGTATCGCGATAGAGCACCCGATTGTAATTTTCCATCGAGACCATCATATCGCAACAGAAATCGTCATTTACATTTTCTACATAGGTCGAGTCACTATACCCGACCAAATCGTCCTTGCGGGAAGAAGAACTTTTCACCTGAACATATCGCGACAAAGGGTCTTGACCCGAATCATAATCGTACATACGTTCCTGAGTAATGGCATACTCTTTCCCATCGAAAACCAAAGGTTCGAGAAAAATCATCTGTTCCCGAGTGACATTGTAAACACCCGGTTGTATAATCATGCGGGCATTCGTAGAAAAAAGCTCTTTGGGAATTTTCACACGAGTGCGGATATGAAAATAATTTCCTTTCACTTCGATATCGGTAGGTTCGGGAACCACATTGTCGGTAATCCTCTTGGCAGAAACGACTACTTCTTCAAGAGCTACGGCCGAATGACGAAGCACGACATCGACCGTCAATTCCCCACGGACGGCAGCTTTACATTCTTCATATCCCAGCGATGTAAACAACAACTCTCCTTCCGAATCGATTTTCACCAAATATTTTCCATCTTCATTCGTCGAGCCGATAAGTTTATTGGTTCCGGCATTATAGATACTCACCCGAAATAGCGGTTCTCCCTCGATATTGGTTACCGTTCCCCGTACATTTATATCACGCGCAGACAAAGGCAAAGCGCAAACGACACTCAAAATAAGCCCTATGAACAAGGAACAAAATTTATTGAGATTCAACATAACAATCTATCAATTAAAATCACTTAAATATATAAGAGAAAGATAGTCCCAGCCGAATAGGGACAGGCGACCATTTAGAAAGATTGGGTGTTGCCGGTTTTTCCTCTCCTTCCCGATAATCGAAAGCCCGTAACTTAGCCATGCCGATACCCAACGTAGCTTCCATATTCCAATGACGACTAAGAACAAAAGCATAGCCGTAAGTAAGACCGGCGGCCCAAATATCGCCCTCATAAAGATGTTCTTTAAATTTCACATTATAAAGTCCACCCAACAAACTTATTCCCATGAAATGCCGAGCCATAGGCCTATTAAACCAGTACCGCAACTCCGGCTGAAAACGGAAATGCGTGGCTTTCATATCGGCAATCGTAAACGAAAACGGATTAGCCGCAGCACTTATATCGAGAGTCAATCTTTGATTCAACCTCATTTCTACCGCCAAATTAGGCGATAATGTAGCCCAATCGATGAGATTACTTTTAAGAGCGACACGTTGTGCATTGACCATTTGAATATTCAGGATCACTCCCAAAATAATAAAGCATTTATTAAAAACCTTCTTCATACTTATTAACCAACCGGAAGCCGATCCCCCTTTTCAAAAAGCTTCACTCGAAGTTTTAAAACCGTTTCTTACCCAAGTATTAAATAACTCTCAAAAAACGGAACAAAAATATATAATTCATTCATATATGCAAAATAAGCTTATATTTTTATCCCTCATTTGTATGAAAAAAGGCTGTTATTCACGTGAATAACAGCCTTTATTTTTTAATATTATAGAAACAATACTCTCTTAACTGTCCCGTCGCCCTCCTGCAAAAATAATAATGTAGTACACCAATGTCGCTAACGACCCCAACGCTGCCACTACATAAGTATATGCAGCCCATTTCAATGCGTCTTTGGCCTTGTCGTGAGTACTCGCATCGGTCACCCCGGCTCCGTTCAACCAAGCCAACGCCCTTTGACTGGCATTAATTTCCACCGGCAGAGTAATAAAACTAAACAAAGTCGTCGCAGCAAATAAAATTATACCCAATAGCATAATAGCCGGATAAGCCTGTATCGTGAGAATCCCTATCAATAAAATCCACTGTACCCAATTCGAAGCGAAGCTCACGAACGGCACAAGAGCCGAGCGCAAATTCAGGAAAGAATAAGAACGGGCATGTTGTACAGCATGTCCACATTCATGCGCAGCCACGGCAGCCGCTGCGACACTGTTGCCGTAGTAAACATCACGGCTGAGGTTTACCGTATGTGTGGCCGGATTATAATGATCGGTCAAATGCCCATCGACCTGCGTTACAGAAACATCGTTTATTCCATTCTCCTGCAACATACGCATGGCAATATCCCGTCCTGTAAGGCCATAAGGAATGGGAATTTTAGAATAACGTTCGAATTTACTTTGCAATGTACGTTGTACCGCAAAGCTAACTAATGCAATGACTATAAATAATACGTAAACCATAATCTTCTTTTTTTAATATCAAATTCGCAGATTGCGCAAATATATAGGAAATAAGGGAATAGATGTGTTAATGCAAAAGTTATTATAACAAAAGAGTGTTAAACAAGGAATATCAGAACAAAAACTCCGAGATAAAGAAAAGACTCGAATCCGGAAAACATAAAAAATTTTAATAAATTATCTCTTTCAAAATTTATTTATACATTTGCGTCTGACAATATAGTCAGACACATAAAACAAACTACATAGTTAAACTTAATTTATCATTCACATGCAAGGGGAAAAACAGTACAAAACAGGACTCGATGTAGGCTCTACAACAGCCAAAATAGTCATTATCGATGAATCCGGGCAAACCGTTTTCTCTCGTTATGAAAGACATAACGCCCAAGTGAACGATCTTCTTTCCGCCTATTTTCGGGAAGCTCGACAAGAACTGGGCGACATCGAAACCTCTATCGCAGTTACCGGCTCGGTAGGCATGGGAACAGCAGAACAGCTACGAACCGAATTTATACAAGAGGTCGTAGCCGCCACCCGGTACGCCCAGCAACTATATCCATCTGCTTCGGCTTTGATCGACATCGGCGGAGAAGATGCCAAAGTCGTTCTCTTTCAAGGGAACCATATCGACCTTCGCATGAACGGGAATTGTGCCGGTGGTACAGGTGCGTTTATCGACCAAATGGCCGTACTGTTGGGAGTAAACATCGAAGAACTGAGCCGATTGGCTTTGCAAGCAGAGCATATACACCCGATAGCTGCCCGCTGCGGAGTCTTCTCCAAAACCGACATTCAAAATCTAGTCAGCAGGAACGTCCCGTTGGGCGACATCGCCGCCTCCATTTTCCATGCCGTCGCTGTACAAACCATCGTAACATTATCGCGAGGCTGGACATTCCACCCGCCTATTCTGTTATGCGGCGGCCCCTTGACCTTCATTCCGGCCTTACGAAAAGCATTCGCCGATTATCTGCATTTGCAGGAGAGCGACTTTATTCTTCCTGCCGGCGGAAACCTTCTTCCTGCATTAGGCTGTGCCCTATGTGCCACGGAAGGAAAAGCAGTTTCTTTATCGACATTGGAAAATCTCATATCCCGAAGCACCAATATCACAACAAAAAACAGCCTGCCTCCGCTATTCGATTCCGAAACGGATTATGACAACTGGAAGAAAGAAAAAGCACATTATAACTGGCCCTCTGCCCCTCTTGTTCAAGGGATACAAGAAGCCGTACTGGGAATCGATTCAGGATCGACTACCACAAAAATAGTCGTGACAACCCCCGACGGCGCTATCCTTTTCTCGCACTATGCCCCCAATTTGGGAAATCCGATAGAAGCCGTTCGAAAAGGATTGACCGAATTAAAAACACAATGCGATAAAAACGGGACGGTATTAAACATAACAGGCTCCTGTTCGACCGGATATGGAGAAGAATTGATAAAAGCGGCTTTCGGCCTCGACGGAAGCATGATAGAAACTATGGCCCATTACCGAGCCGCCCGACAAATGGCTCCCGATGTCTCTTTCATTCTCGACATCGGCGGACAAGACATGAAAGCTATTTTCGTCAAACAAGGAGCTATCACTCGCATGGAACTGAACGAAGCCTGCTCGTCGGGATGCGGTTCGTTCATCGAAACCTTCGCCCGCACGTTGAAATACGACGTGTCCGATTTTGCCCGTTCCGCCTGTATGGCTTTGCACCCTTGCGACTTGGGCACACGCTGCACCGTCTTTATGAATTCAAAAATTAAACAGGTTTTGCGAGAAGGAGCGACAGTAGCAGATATAGCCGCAGGGTTGTCCTATTCGGTCGTAAAAAACTGTTTGTACAAAGTCTTGAAGTTAAAGGACGGCAAAGAGTTGGGAGGAACGATTGTCGTTCAAGGAGGAACGATGCATAACGATGCGATCGTCCGTGCATTCGAATTGGAAACCGGTAAAAAAGTCGTACGAAGTAATTTACCCGAATTGATGGGAGCATACGGCTGCGCTCTACAAGCCGCGTCTCAAAAATCGAATTCGCGCACGATAAACCAACTACTCGAAACTACCGAATATGCCAGCCGACAAATTCAATGCAACGGCTGTGAAAACAAATGTTTCGTATGCCGCTATACCTTCCCCAACGGTAATACGTTCTTCTCGGGAAACAAATGCGAACGAATTTTCACCAATCGGGGGGAAAGCGAAAAACCCGGACAGAACATATATACCGACAAATATGCTTTGTTGTTCGACCGGGAAACTTCGGAAACAGGCAACAGAATCATAGGTATACCCCGTGTCCTTAACATGTACGAGAACTATCCCTTTTGGCATGCTCTCTTTACTCGCTGCGGTATTCGGGTCGTACTGTCCGATATTTCAACTTTCGTCAGTTATGAGAAAGCTCTCAACTCGGTCATGTCGGACAACATCTGTTTCCCGGCCAAATTAGTGCACAGCCACGTTCAAAACCTGATTCACAAGAAGGTGGAACGCATCTTCCTGCCATACGTTGTCTACGAGCACGAAAGCGACAAGAAAATGAACAACAGCTACAACTGCCCCATCGTCACCGGGTACTCCGATGTCATACGCAGTTCCATGTCGCCGGACATTCCGGTAGACTCTCCGGCCATCACTTTTGCCGACACTGGCTTACTCACCAAACAATGCACGAATTACCTAAGTTCTTGGGGCATATCGAAAAGAGATGCCGAGCAGGCTGTGAAATACGCGTTGAACGCCCAGAAACAATATTCGTCAGACATACGCCGAAAAGCCGAAAACATTGTCAGGGAAAGCCGCAGAAAAAAAGAACCGATTATCTTGCTCGCCGGACGCCCTTATCACACCGACCCGCTCATACAGCATAAACTTTCCGAAATGATAGCCAATCTGGGAGTAAACGTCATCTCGGACGACATAGTTAGAGACAACTCTAAGATAGAGACCCAAGACACTTATCTCATCAAACAATGGGCCTATATGAACCGAATCCTGAAAGCCGCAGAATGGACAGCCCGGCAAGGGAACGATATTCAATTCGTACAAATGACCTCTTTCGGCTGCGGACCCGATGCCTTTCTTCTCGACGAAGTAAGGGATATTCTACATCGTAACGGGAAACCCTTCACACTTCTAAAAATAGACGATGTAAATAACATAGGATCTTTGAAACTAAGAGTGCGTTCTTTGGTCGAAAGCCTGAAACAAACGCCGCTACGCGGAACGACAGAGAAATTCCGTACAACAGAAGTCTTTCGCAAAAAAGATCGAAACCGAAAAATCATAGCCCCTTTTATGTCGGAATACATCACACCTCTGTTAAAGCCAATTTTCAAATTGTCGGGGTACGACATAGAGGTATTGCCACCGAGCGATGCCTCCTCGGCCGAAACCGGTTTGAAGTATGCCAACAACGAGGTTTGCTATCCAGCCACACTCATTGTGGGCGATATTATCAACGCTTTGGAATCGGGGAAATACGATCTCGACAACACGGCCGTAGCCATTACTCAAACCGGAGGACAATGCCGTGCGACCAATTACTTGGCTCTTATTAAACGAGCCATGCTCGATGCCGGATTCGGAAATGTTCCCGTAGTCACATTGGGATTAGGGCGAAAAGTTTCCAACGAACAAGAAGGCTTCGAACTGAAATGGCAAAAGATAGTGCCCGTCGCACTCAATGCCCTGCTCTACACCGATACGCTTTCTAAATTTTATCATGCCTCGGTAGTCCGGGAAAAAGAACGGGGAGCCGCGGCCCGATTGAGAGACAAATATTTAAACCTCGCCGAGCGTCCCATTCTTGAAAACGAGCCTCACAAGTTAGTGGAATATATCCACCTTGCAGCCCGGGAATTCAACGATATCTGTATGGACAAAACCTGTCCCAAAATCGGTGTAGTGGGAGAAATATTCCTCAAATTCAATTCCTACGCTCATCAACACGTCGTACGCTTCTTGTGCGAACAAGGTATCGAAGTGGCTCCTCCCATTTTATTGCCTTTCTTTATGCAAGGATTCGTGAACCGCGAGAACAAGGAAAAACTACTTTTAGAAAAGAAACGTATACCTCATTTCCTATCCGACTTATTCTACCGATACATCAATAAACGGATAGCCCTGTTTAACAGAACGGCATCCACATTCCGGTATTTCACACCCTTTACCGACATCTATGAAGAAGCGGAAGAGACGAAAAATATTGTCTCGGGTGCAGCTCAATTCGGCGAAGGCTGGCTACTACCGGCCGAAATCATAGCGTTCACCAAACAGGGTATAAACAACGTCATATCGTTACAACCGTTCGGCTGCATCGCCAACCACATCGTATCGAAAGGGATAGAAAAGAAGCTGCGTATGCTGTATCCTGAATTAAATTTATTATCTTTGGATTTTGACAGTGGGGTGAGCAGCGTAAACGTAACGAACCGATTATTACTTTTCACACACAATTTAAGTGCCTAAAAACAAACGACTATGAATTCAACTTCAACCATCGCTCACCAGAAGACAGAGCAAACCGAAAATATAGAATCGCGTATTATCGAGGCGGCAAAACAAGAATTTATAAAAAAAGGA
>OGGB01001302.1_pt1 | contig 17752 bp, 18 predicted proteins | sample 1571111 | NCBI WGS metagenome assembly OGGB01 (sample SAMEA2582067, study PRJEB24529) | metagenome | biome: Human gut stool | place: China | collected 2011
CGGGGCCTTTCAAATGGGGTAAACAATACCGTTTAACATAATATCAAAAAAACACGTCCAAGGCAAGTCATTTGGAGGTGTTTTTCTTTTATTTTTTTAGCCTCTGTTTTATAAGGTAGGTAATAGAATTAGCCCTCAACACCCCCTCCTCTAAGGGATGCAAACTAGTCCTCAGATTCCCAAAAAAGCTGGTCCAGAGTTTTGTCTAATGTTTTACAGATAGCAATGCACAGATTTATAGTCGGGTTGTAGTCTCCCTTTTCAATAGCAGAGATGGTCTGACGAGAGACCCCTATAGCATCTGCTAAGCCTTGTTGAGTGAGGTCTTTTGCCACACGCGCTGACTTTAATTTTAAATTTTTCATTTAAAAAACCTACTCTTCGTCTTCTAGCTCTTCCAAACGGTTTTTCTTGATTCTTTTAATAATAACCCAGCAGTCACAAATAAGGATCAAACCCAATGTCAAAAATGCTACACTACTCATAAGATTCTTCCCTATCTTAAATGACTGAAATAGACTTAAGAGGCCCATTAGCAATATAAAAATTCCCAAAAAACACATTACCCAGGAAATTATAAGCATCTTCTTCTCAAGTTTTTTGTCTAGTAACCATGGATGCCCATTACGTGATACGCTGTGGACTAAAACCACGCACATAGAACCAAAGAAAGTGATGATTAATAGTGACTGCACTAATTCGACGGAGTGTGTCTTACTAGCAACCATAATCGTTACAAACATACCAAGCATGGCCACCCAATAACCTCCAGCAGCAGATTCTCCACTGATTAACCGAGCACGTTCATCCATCGTGCTAACTACTTTTTTCTTTGACTTCTTCATTTTGTTTCCTCCATTTTCTAGATTTATTATAGCACTATTTTACATTATGTCAAATATATCATTCATTTTGTATAGACTATCTTTTTATATTCTATTAATCTATCATTTTAGAAAACAAAAAATCAGATAGGAAATCCTATCTGACACTTTTTCTATCTAGCTTCTTTACCAATCGTGAAGACGGCCAAGGTATCTGGTCCGACGTGGGTAGAAATAACTGGCCCAAGTGGCATAATAAGAACTTGCTCAATACCATCAACTGCTAACAAATCTTCTTTGAGCTTTTCTGCCGCTTCGATGTCGTTAGCATAAGCAACAATTGCTGTGCTATGACCAATATCTTGAGTAGCATGCAGAAACATTTCCTTAATAGCTTTTTTACGTCCTCGAATCTTGGCCAAAGGAACCAACTTGCCTGAGGCATCTAACCAAAGGAGAGGCTTGATATTAATCAAACTACCAATAATGGCTGAACTCTTAGAAAGACGCCCCCCACGCATCAAATGGTAGAGATCATCAACCAAGAAGTAAGTGCGTAATCGTGGCAAAATAGCTTCAATCATGGCTTTGGTTTCAGATAAACTCTTACCTTGATCACGAGCTTCTGCCGCCAAGATAGAGAGATAACCTTCCCCACCTGCTGCCGCTAGAGTATCTACAATCTCAATGACAGCTTCTGGGTATTCATCCAAAATCATGTCACGTGCCATAACAGCGCTTTGATAAGTACCTGAAAGCACTGATGAAAAGGCAATATAAAGAAGGGCATCACCATTTTTGGCGTGACGACGAAAAACCTCTTCAAATTGACCAACATTCACTTGGCTAGTAGTCGGCTGACTGCCTTCCTGCATACGTTCCAAGAGACGGCCACTCGTTAAACGGTTAGGTCCTACGGTCTCATAGGTAGTATCATCCAGAGTAATGGTCAAACCAACGAGTTCTACCTCATTTTCCTGAGCCCATTTTTCATCTAAATCTGCTGTTGAATCTGTCAAAATTTTGAATGTCATATGTCCCTCTATTCTATTTCATTTAAAAGATCCTGTAATTGACCTAATTGTGTATCATCCCATGGACCTAACTTGGGTGTTTTTAAGTCAATATGTGCCGACATCTTGTCTAAGTCCGATTTAACGGTATTGACACGTTCTTCCAACTCTCGTGCTGAAACACGTAAAGCCCCCTGAGAAAATATAGCCCACTGTTCATTTAGGTCACTGGTTGCTACCTCAACTAGATGTTGAACGGTATTCATCTCAGCTGCTGCTCGCTCAATGTAGCTATCTGCTGTCTCGTCTTCCTCAGTAAAAATAACACTGATACGATATTGGTCATAGCGCTGACGGGTTCCTGGAACGAACTGAGCATCAAATACACAGATGACATCAATATGTTCAAAGTTGGCATAATGATTAAGTTTACGAAGCAGTGTTTCACGAGCTTCATCAAGCTGATTAGTCTTAAAGAGTTGACGGGTTTCTTGCCAAAAGGCAATCATGTTATAACCATCAACCAAAAGTATTCTTTTTTTCATCGTTACAATCGGTTTCGATAAACTTCATACATGAGTACTGCAGCTGCCACGCTAGCATTAAGACTCTGTACATGGCCACTCATAGGGATAGTAATCATTTCATCTACTTGTTTTTTGATGTTAGCAGAGATACCTTTTCCTTCATTACCGATAATCAGAGCAAGTCTCCCAGCGGTGTTCCATTTATGAGATGGTGTACCATCCATGTCTGTTCCAAATATCCAGAAGCCTGCTTCTTTAAGCTTATCAAGAGTTTGACTAAGATTAGTCACTCGAGCAATGGGAATATGCTCCACTGCTCCTGTTGAGGTTTTGGCAACGACAGGTGTTACCCCCACAGCACGGTGCTTAGGGATAATAACACCTGTTACCTGAGTAGCATCGGCCGTACGCAAGATGGAGCCAAAGTTATGAGGATCGTTGAGTCCATCTAAAATAAGAATGAGAGGATTTTCCTCTTGCTCAACCTTGTCCATAATATCTGAGAGCTCAGAATAAGCAAACTCCGACACACGAAGAACAAAACCTTGATGGACAGCTCCACCTGTCATATCAGACAAGGTTTTCTTAGGTGTCCAAGAAATAGAGACCTTCTTTTCAGCTGCCAAAGCCTTGATAGCATCAACATTCTTCCCTCGAAGATCATCTTGAATATAGAGTTTATTACCAGTATTAGCCTCGAGACTTTCTGTTACAGCGTGCACGCCATAAACAATGTCTAGACTTGATTCTTTAGTTGTTTTCATAAGCCCATTCTATCATAAAAAAGGCCCTCTTACGAGGGCAAAGCATATTAAATAAACGTAATTGCTGCTAGGTAAAGCACGAGAAGAACAAGAACAACGGTTGCAGCAGCCAAAGCTTGCTTACCAATTGTATCTGGATCTGAGATTGATTCTGCAATCTTTCTCGCAGCTTGAGTAATGGTTTTACCTGCTGCTTGGAAGATATCAATTGAACCTGTGCTTGTTGAACTATTTCCAGAAATCGCTGAAGACCAACCACTCAAAACCTCAGCAATTTGATCTGCTAATTGCTGTGTCAAGGCTCTAGTTGTCTCAGCCAACTCATTAACTGCTGTAGCCTGAATGTGATTAGCTGCTTCAGTATAGTTGTTTACACTAGTATTATAGGTTACCGGTATAGTCATTGTTGTCGTGGTCGATGGGTACTGGGTCCTTTGATAACCACCAGGAGTCACCGGCAGATCTCCATCATTGAAGACGCTAAATGTTTGTGTCAGATAATGGATATTATTATCTGTATCGATCAACTCAAAGGTCATCTTATGGATACCAGTCGTTTGCTCTGCCAAGTGGTAGGCACTCAAACCAGCATTTACTTCATCCAAAGTTCCTTCAACAAAGTAGCTATGGTGAATTTGTTTCCCATCAAGAACAAGATTAAGACCCTTAATCTTCTTACCGTCCATCTTGTTAACATCGAAGTTGACGTTAAAGATTTCACCACGTGCCAAATAGAGAATATCTGTATTTCCTGTAACAGCTGGGTGATCTTCAAGAAGAGAACCGGTACTATCACGTTTAGGAACTACAGTGTAAACTTCGGAGGTGATTGGAGTCGCTAGAATTTCTGAGATAAGCCCATCCGTAAAGGTTACTTCTGACGAATAAGTCAAACTCTCGCTCTGCAACATTGAAACCACTACAGAAGTTTCAAAAACTTCAGAAGTTGATGTTGAATCTTTCCATCCAACTGTGAGGACAGTCAGACTCTCCTCTGTATTTTTATTTGACTGACTTGCTTCTGCGTTCGTTGACGCAAGAGAGCTGGCAGTGCTTGCAGCTTCTGAAGCAAGTTCGGAAGTTGCAACGGCTTGGCTAAAATTAGTAGCACTTACAGATGTCGTATGAGAATTTAGGGAAGAAAATTCCGATTTTTCAACAGCATGTGTATTCCCAGCAAGTTCAGATGTATAAAGTGTGCTTTCACTTTTATACATGGATGTCACCGCTTGAGATTCAGCTGTCGCTGTAGCCTCACGAGACTTATCATAAGTAAGCACAATGTTTGGCTTGGCTTGCTCAGAATCAGATGCCGGCTTTGCATCACCTCGCTCAGATGTCGCTGTTGAACTACCTACACTAAAAGCTTGTACTTGAGCCCCTTCTGAATGAGGTGTAGCCTTAGAAACTCTTGTCTCTACGATATCAACTTGAGAGTGCACTTCAAGAAGTCCCTCATCCGTTTCACTCGAAGAAACGACCATTAGTGATGTTGATGTCACTACTGAAGTTACTTGACTCGCTGGCTCTGCCTTTGCTTCCACTGCTGAAAAATCAACTTGGGGAGCAAGAGGAGCTGGAGCTGGAGCCTCACTATTAACATAATCTATATCAGCTTTGTCAGGACTTGCCTGAACTTCATCTGCTTTACCTGTTTGTAGCGTAAAACTAGATAAAATCAAAGCAGCAAACGTCGTATATAAAACTTTTTTCTTAGCTATTTCCATTCACCTCCTCATTTTTTATATGGCTTTATTTATTAATATTATAGACTTTTTTTTTACTTTCTGTCAAATTAGTTTTATTAAAAAACGTTATAATATCAGGGTTTTACACGTGTCAGACCCTCCTTAATTTTCTCATTTTTGACCTTCTAAATATCAGTTTTATCTTATTTTTTATTGGCAAACCGCTTAATTTCTTTGATTCTCAAACCATTTTGATTTTGAGGATTTTATTATTTGTTACGACTAATAGGAGCTGTAAGATAAGCAAAAAATCCTGCAATGGCAGAATTTTTTAGGTTTCTCTTTCGACTTGATCAATACACCAAGTAATTAATTCTTCTAAGCGAGTCAGGTCTTCAGTCATATGAAGATAGCCCATGACGGCTTCAAAGCCTGTTGACATTTTATAAGTAATAACATCCGTATTTTTAGCCTTGGTGTGACTATGGGCATTACGACCTCGTTTGTAGATGTCCAGTTCTTTTTCAGTCAAGACTTCTTGGTCTAGCATTTTCTCAATGAGACTAGCCTGAGCTTTGGCCGAAACATAGCGTGTAGCTAGACGGTGCAGTTGATTTGGCTTGGTCTGACCTTGAAAAATCAGGTGACGACGAATGTACAAGGAATAAACAGCATCTCCCTCAAAGGCAAGTGCAATACCATTGATAAGGTTGACATCAAGGTGTTTAGTCACGTGTCCACCTCACACCATCCTTGGTATCAAGAAGTTTGATACCTTGAGCAGCCAACTCATCGCGAATACGGTCCGCTGTCGCAAAATCCTTGTTAGCACGCGCCGCTTGACGTTCTTCAATGAGTTTTTCGATATCTTCATCAAGGACTTCCTCTTTGAAAACAATTCCAAAGACTTGAAGTACTTTTTCAAAAGCATCTTTAACCGTTTGATCATAATGGCCTGAATTAATCCATTTGGCCATGTCAAACAGGACAGTTACACCGTTTGCTGTGTTAAAGTCATCATCCATAGCTTCCTGGAAAGCGTCCAGATAAGTTTGTAACTCAGCTTGGTCCACCTGACCTGTTAATGGAAGACTGTGGGTGTTTTTTAAATACTTAAGATTGACTTCAGCATCATGAATAGCTTTTTCGGTGAAGTTAATTGGCTTACGGTACTGTTGTGTCGCTAAGAAGAAGCGAAGCACTTGACCATCAACTGTCTTAAGCATGTCATGAACCGTTACAAAGTTACCCAAAGATTTTGACATTTTCTCATTGTCCACATTGACAAAACCGTTGTGCATCCAGTAATTAGCAAAGGTCTTGCCAGTCTTGGCTTCTGATTGGGCAATTTCATTGGTATGGTGTGGAAATTCCAGGTCTGCACCACCACCGTGGATATCAATAGTATCCCCAAGAATTTCAGTCGCCATCACTGAACATTCGATGTGCCAACCAGGGCGACCAGGTCCCCAAGGGCTATCCCAAGAAATTTCGCCTTCTTTGGCTGCTTTCCAAAGGGCGAAATCCAAAGGATTTTCCTTACGAGCGGTTTCGGCATCCGTACGACCACTAGCACCAATTTCAAGATCTTCCAAGGTCTTATTAGCTAACTTAGCATAATTTTTTGACTTAGCTACTCGGAAGTAAACATCACCTTCAGAGACATAAGCAAACCCTTTGTCAACCAAGGTTGACACAAATGCAATGATTTCATCCATATAGTTAATAACACGAGGATTCTGTGTCGCTGGTTTGACGCCAAGCTGTGCAGTATCTTCCATAAAGGCTGCGATAAACTTGTCTGATAATTCTTTGGTCGAAATACCAGCTTCATTGGCTGCCTTAATAATCTTATCATCTACATCTGTAAAGTTAGAAATGTAGTTAACAGTGTAACCACGATACTCAAAATAACGACGAATGGTATCAAAAGCTACTGTTGAACGGGCATTTCCGATATGAATATAATTGTAAACAGTTGGTCCGCAAACATACATATTGACAACATTCTCTGTCAAAGGTACGAAATCACGGAGCGAACGTGCCATAGTATCATAAATTTTAATCACTAGAGATTCCTTTCAATTAATTGGAAGCTATTTTTTATCCTTGATATGGTTTAGGTATAAACATAAAACTACAACAAGGACGATAATCAATAAAGCCGAAACCAACTTATCTTGAGCCAAGAGAGAGACGACTGATACAAAACTTCCCACCATATAGAAGACCAAAAAAGGATTATTTTTGAAAAAATGGTTCATGATTCAGCTCTCACTTATGACGTTGTTTGTAAACAAGACCTGCCCATAAAAGTGAAATACAGAACCATAAAGCTGCCATGCTATAATCAGCTCGGTGTAAAGCTATGTAAACAAGAGCGAGCGGACCTACAACGGTCAGTCGAGTCACCTTTGAACTAAAGAGTTTCATCTTTTTCTTTCCTTATAGACGTGATGAGTGAAAGCTAGCTGCTTTTAGAAGGTCTTCTAGCTTTTCGCTATAATATTCACGGCCTTCCTCAATGTCATGAATCACTTCTTCATCCTTTTGGCCATGAACACGTACAACCTTAGCAGGAACACCAACAACTGTAACATCTTCTGGGACATCTGCAACTACCACAGCTGCTGCACCGACCTTGGCATTTTTTCCAATCTCAATAGGACCTATAACTTGAGCATGAGCTGAAACCAAGGCCCCTTCACGAACGGTTGGGTGACGTTTTCCGACATCTTTACCAGTACCACCTAAAGTGACACCATGGTAGAGCATAGCTCCCTTTTCCACAACGGCTGTTTCACCAATGACAAGACCAGAACCATGGTCAATGAAAACACCTTCGGCAATCTGAGCCCCAGGGTGAATCTCAATCTGAGTCCAAAATCGCCAAAATTGACTATGCATACGAGCTAAAAGTCGGCAATGGTGGCGCCAGAGAAAATGTGAGATACGATGAGCTGCCAAAACCTTTAGACCAGGATAGGTTAAAAGAACCTCCAAACTTGTCCGAGCCGCTGGGTCATTTTTCTTTACAATATCAATACTTTCTTTCCACCACCCCATATAGGTCACTCCTTATATCATTATTGTTTACTGTGGCCTTATTATCTTTTTAGAGGTTTGATAATACTAGGACTACTTACTATCATCCTCAAAATAAGACCAGTCCACTAACTCAGGCTGCTCATCAAAAGGATTGATGACAATACCTTGAACCTTATCCAACTCGTTTTCACCTGTTGAAGGCTTATAAATTTCTGACAACGGCCACTGTAGAATAGTTCCCTTGGCCTTACGGAAAGGAAGTCCAAAAGTCTCGTTTCCGTACCATTTGGCAAAGCTCGTCAAGTTCGTAAATACAGGCACATAGCTCTGTCCCTCTGCATTAGACATGGTTGCAAAGAAGCGGTCTTCTTGCCCATCCGTCTCACGCTTATGAACAAAGGCCGGAACAAGATAAATCTTATCTTTAGGGGCTGCCTTTTGATTTTCCTCACTCAAAAGATTATTAAGAGTCTGAGTAAAGTAGTTGATAAATTGAATCAATTCACTGCTTGCAAAAAGAGTGGTGTTCGAAAAATCACCATCGGATTTAAGATTGAAAGCAAGGCCAAAAAGTCCTGCCTCAACGAGCTGCGATAGAATATCTAAACTTGAACGTTTTACCCATGCTTGTTCTCGAGCACTCTCTTGAGTATCTTTAAAGGCTTGCAAATCCTGCTCGCTTGTAAAGACAGGAACAACCTTCTTCCCTTCTACTTCAACCGCATAGAGGTCTTGGGCCGCCAATACTGGAGTACGTTGCAGGTGATTAACCAAAGCCAGACTAGTCAAAAAATGGTCTGGTTCTGTTAAAAATTCTCTCAAGGTTTCATCAAAGACTTGCAATTCTTGATTTTCTGTCATTCTTCTGTTTGTTCTTTCGTTTCTGATTGATCAAATTTTTTCGGTGCTTCCCCACTTTCCTTATGGTGGCGTGGTTTATGATGAGAACGACGGCGATGACGAGACTCTCCTCCATTTTCTCCGTCCTCAATTTTTTCAGGTTTTGGAAGCAGGGTCTTGATTGAAGCATCAACACGGCCTTTTTCATCGATTTTGATGATTTTAACAGTTACCATATCCCCAACCTTAACCACATCTTCGACATGCTCTGTACGTTTCCAAGCTAATTCTGAAATGTGGACTAAAGCATCGGTTTTATTGAATAGGTGAACAAAGGCACCAAACTTTTCAATACGCACAACTGGTACTGTGTAAACCTCACCAACCTTAGCTTCACGCACAAGGTCGGAGATGATTGTTTTGGCACGGTCAATAGCATCCTGATCACTAGAGAAAATCTGAACAAGTCCTTCTTCATCAATATCAATTGTGACACCTGTCTCAGCGATAATCTTATCAATGGTCTCACCACCCTTACCGATGACAATCTTAATCTTGTCAACAGGAATCTGAATACTGTCAATCTTAGGAGCCGTTGGTGCCAATCCTGGACGTGGCTCAGCAATCGTTGACTCAATAACATCAAGAATTTCAAAACGAGCCACCTTGGCTTGAGCTAAAGCTTCCTCAAGAATAGCAGGTGTAATCCCTGAAATCTTAATATCCATCTGAAGAGCTGTAATCCCTTGACGTGTACCAGCTACCTTAAAGTCCATATCACCAAAATGATCTTCCAAACCTTGAATGTCGGTTAGAACAGTGTAGTTTGTTCCATCTGAAATAAGACCCATGGCAATCCCTGCAACAGGCGCCTTAATCGGCACCCCACCTGCCATAAGAGCCAAAGTGCCTGCACAAATAGAAGCCTGTGAAGAAGAACCATTTGACTCCAAGACTTCGGCTACCAAACGGATAGCATAAGGAAACTCTTCAACGCTTGGGAGAACTTGAGCAAGGGCACGCTCACCCAAGGCTCCATGACCAATTTCACGACGGCCTGGCGCACCATAACGCCCTGTTTCACCTACTGAATACTGAGGAAAATTGTAGTGGTGAAGGAAACGTTTCTTGTATTCCGGGTCCAAACCATCAACAAGTTGTGTATCACTCATAGGAGCCAAAGTCAAAACTGATAAAGCCTGGGTTTGCCCACGTGTAAAGAGACCTGATCCATGAACCTTTGGCAGAAAGTCAATCTCTGCGTCCAAAGGACGAATTTCGTCCACACGACGACCATCGGGACGGACCTTGTCTTCGGTAATGAGACGACGCACTTCAGCGTGTTCCATCTGTTCAAGAATTTCTGCCACATCACGTAAGATAGTATCTTTATCGTCATCTTCTGCAAAGCGTTCTTGATAAGAAGCGAGAACCTCTTCTTTGACAGCCTGGGTTGCTGCTTCACGCGCTAATTTTTCTTCCACCTGAACAGCCTTAGCTAACTGATCATAATAAGCTGTTTCAATTTCAGCCTTCAAATCAGCATCGACTTGGAGCAGTTCAACCTCAGCTTTCTCCTTACCAACAGCCGCAACAATGTAATTTTGGAAATCAACCAACTCTTGAATAGCTTCATGCCCTTTCAAGAGTGCCTGCAACATAATATCCTCTGATAATTCTTGAGCTCCTGATTCCACCATATTAATGGCTTCCTTGGTCCCTGCTACTGTCAAGTCTAAATGAGAAACTTCTTTATCTGCTGCACTTGGGTTGATGATAAAATCTTCCGCTGCATAAGCTACTTGAACTCCAGCAATCGGACCATTAAAAGGAATATCAGAAATAGAAAGTGCTAAAGAACTCCCAAACATAGCTGCCATTGGCGCACTAGCATTTTCATCATAAGAGAGAACAGTGTTAATGACTTGCACTTCGTTACGAAAGCCCTCCGCAAACATGGGACGAATAGGACGATCAATAAGACGAGCAGTCAAAGTGGCATCAGTTGAAGGGCGTCCCTCACGCTTGTTAAAACCACCTGGGAACTTTCCAGCTGCATACATTTTCTCTTCATAGTTAACTTGTAAAGGAAAGAAATCTGCCGTTGCCATCTTTTTAGACATGACAGCTGTTGATAATACGGTTGTATCTCCATAACGCACGACAACAGCACCGTTAGCCTGCTTGGCTACCTGTCCCACTTCCACAACAAGCGGGCGTCCTGCAAAGGTCATCTCAAAAGTTTGTTTAGCCATGTTTGATCCCTCTTTTTATCCATAACCAGCCCTACAAAAACGAACTGGTCAACTTTATGTCATTCATTTGATATAACTTCCATTTTACCATATTATAGTCGAAAATGGCAGAGCTTCGGCATAAGTTGTCTCCCAAGCTTTTCTCGGTTCCAGATATTTAGGTGGTTTTGTGATATAATAAACACTCATAAGAGACAGAGGAATGAGTATGAAAAAATTACAACACATCATTATGGTTGCCTTAATCCTAATAGGCTTAGTAACACCTGCCCTAGCACAAGAGCAGACTGATGACTTCAATGTTGCTGCTAAACATGCGATTGCTATCGAATCAACTACAGGGAAAGTCCTCTATGAAAAGGATGCTACCACTCCCGATGGTGTTGCTTCAATGACGAAAATCCTAACAGCCTACATGGTCTATAAAGCTATTGATCAAGGTAAAATTACTTGGGATACTGAAGTAAATATCTCAGATTATCCATTCAACTTAACAGTTGATTCAGAAGTTTCAAACGTCCCACTAGACTCTCGAAAATACACTGTCAAACAACTCTTAGATGCCACCCTCATCAGTAGTGCTAACAGCGCAGCAATTGCTCTAGCTGAAAAGATCTCAGGAACAGAGAGTGCTTTTGTAGATACTATGAAGGCCCAATTAAAGAAATGGGGAATTACTGATGCAAAACTGTACAATGCCTCAGGGCTCAATAATAAGTATCTAGGAGATAACCGTTATCCTGGCTCTAAACCAGATGACGAAAATACTATGAGTGCTCTGGATGTTGCGATTATCGCAGACCACCTCATCAAGGACTATCCCCAAGTACTTGACATCACCAAGCAAGGCGAAGTTGATTTTGAAGGTGACAACAAATTAACCACTCATAACTATATGTTGGAAGGTCAAGACAACTACCGTGAAGGGGTTGATGGACTTAAGACCGGAACAACCGAACTCGCAGGAGCATCCTTTGTTGCTCACTCTAATGAAAATGGCATGAGCTTGATTACAGTGGTTATGAACGCTGACAATGGTGGGGAGGATGAAGCCGCCCGTTTCACAGCTACCAATGACCTCTTAGATTATGTCGTCCAACACTGGAAGATAAATAAACTCAACACTAAGGGACAAATCGTCAAGAAAAATGATATCAAGGTAGCCGATGGAGTCAGTAAGACCGTCTCTGCTAAACTTGAATCAGACCTTACTGTTGTCCAAAAGATAAATAGCCAAAATGACACTGTTAACATCAAAGCAAAAACGGTAACAGCACCTATCAAAAAAGGAGATACCATTGGAACAGCAACCTATGATGATAAAGACCTCGTAGGAACAGGATATATCTCTGATCCACCTCAAGTTGCTGTAACAGCCAACCAGTCCATTAAGAAAAGCTTCTTCTTAAAAGTTTGGTGGAATCATATCGTTAATTTCTTTACCGGAAACAAGTAGGCACTGAACTCCCTTTTGATATCAAAAAGGAGTTTTTTTTGCCTTATGAATTAATGATGAAATCGTAAAACCTTCTTCTCAACACCTTAAGTTCCTCTCAAAATGTGGTATAATGAATATCCAAAATACACGAAGGAACAAGCCATGAAGAAACTAATTACGCTTATTATGACCTTCTTACTCTGTCTGGGAAGCGTAGCTCCTGCTTTTGCAGCAGAGAAGAAAAAAGGATTTGACGCCGCAGCCAAGCATGCTATCGCTGTAGAAGCAACTACCGGTAAGATTTTATACGAAAAAGATGCCACTACTTCTACAGGGATTGGTTCTATCACCAAACTCCTAACAGCCTATATGGTTTATCAGGCGGTAGACAAGGGAGAGCTTAAATGGAACACAAAGGTTAATATTTCCGACTATCCCTTTGAATTGACTGTTAGTGCTGGAGTTTCCAACATCCCATTAGATGCCAGAAAGTACACCGTCAAACAACTACTTGACGCAACTCTTATTTCCAGTGCCAATAGTGCATCCATTGCCCTAGCTGAGGAAATCGGAGGAACAGAAAGTAAATTTGTCGACAAAATGAAAGCCCAACTTAAAAAATGGGGAATCACTGATGCTAAAATTGTCAACGCCTCTGGTCTCAATAATTCCTATTTGGGTGATAATATCTATCCAGGTTCTAAATCTGACGAAGAAAACACCATGAGTACCAAGGATGTTGCTATCATTGCACAACATGTGATTAAAGAATATCCTGAAATTCTCGACATCACTAAAAAAACAGAAGCCAAATTTGATGGTGTTAATAAACTCAAAACCTTTAACTATATGCTTAAGGGGCAACCTAGTTACCGCAAGGGTGTTGATGGCCTCAAAACAGGTACCACTGATTTGGCCGGAGCTGCCTTCGTAGCCCATTCAAATGAAAGTGGTATGAGTATTATCACAGTCATCATAAATGCTGAACATACCGATACGGATGACTACGCTCGTTTTACCGCAACCAATGACCTGCTTAACTATGTGGTCTATCATTGGGAAAGTAAGACCGTTGCCAAGAAAGGTCAAGACATAGATAAGAGTCAAGCAAATGTCCTTGATGGTAAGTCTAAACAGGTCTCTGCTGTAGCCAAGTCTGACTTTAATATCATCCAAAAAATAGATGACGACAACACTAAACATATTAAAGTCTCCACCAACCAGATTCAAGCCCCTGTCAAATCAGGAGACAAGGTGGGAACAGCTACCTTTGAAGATAATACCCTTGTAGGAGAGGGCTACCTACCGGATCAGGGCATGCCTAGCATGGAACTTGTTGCTGGTAAAGAAGTTAAGAAAAGCTTCTTCCTTAAGGTCTGGTGGAATCACTTTGTCACCTTTGTCAACGAGAAACTTTGACCGTTACAGTCGAGCTTGGCTCGGCTTTTTCTTTTACACCCGCTTTACTGAAGCCTTTACACTCGCTTGACTCCTATTGACACAAAAAGACAGATTACAAGCGCAATCTGTCTTTGTTGTTTAGCCTTTACACTACTGTAAAGGTCAATTTATCTTTAGAGCAGCCAATCTTAAGGGTCTGTCCACTCACTACTTGGCCACCTAGTAAGAGCTCAGACAACTTATCCTCCACTTGAGTTTGAATCGCACGACGCAACGGACGAGCACCCATCTCAACATCATAGCCATCTTGAGCTAAATACTTGAGGGCAGCTGGTTGGAATTTCAATTCAATCCCTTTTTCAGCCAAAGCTGATACCAACGGTTTTACCATAATCTTGACAATTTCACGAAGCTGTTCTTCCTCTAGACTATGGAAGACAACCTTCTCATCGATACGGTTGAGAAATTCTGGACGGTAGGCCTTCTTAAGTTCTTCCATGATACGTGCCTGCATGGCTTGATGGTTATGAGAAATGTCTCGAGCACCAAAACCAACAGTTTTGTCATCACGAAGAGCCGTCGCTCCCAAGTTTGAAGTCATGATGATAATGGTATTTGAAAAATCAACTTTACGTCCACGGCTATCTGTCAGAACACCATCATCCAAAACCTGTAAGAGAATATTGAAAATATCAGGGTGAGCTTTTTCGACCTCATCAAAGAGTAGGACTGAGTAAGGCTTATTGCGAACTTTCTCTGTTAATTCACCACCCTCATCATATCCAACATACCCGGGAGGGGCACCATTAAGACGACTAGCCGCAAATTTTTCCATGTATTCTGACATGTCAAAGCGAAGCAAAGCTGACTCATCATCAAAGAGGACTTCTGCCAAAGTCTTAGCCAATTCCGTCTTACCAACACCAGTAGGTCCAAGGAACATGAAGGAACCAATCGGACGTTTTCCAGTACGAATACCTGACTGGTTACGACGAATAGCACGACTAATCGCTGAAACTGCTTCGTCTTGACCAATAACACGTTTGTGAAGCTCTGCTTCCAGATTCAGGTAACGTTTGCTATCTGCCTGAGTCATCTTCTCAACAGGAATACCTGATAGGCGACTAAGGGTTTGCATAATCTGGTCCGTATCCACCAAAGCTGGTTTCGGTAATTTTGCCTTTTGACTAGCCTTATATTGTTTAATAGCAGCTTTCATATCACCAGCTAAAAGTGCTTCATCCAAAGGCGTTATCTCACGTTTGGCTTCTTTCTTGATACGACCTTGAACAGTTGCACTCGCTTCATCTAGAAGGTCAATAGCCGAATCAGGTAAGTTTTTACTCGTCAAATAACGGTGTGCTGCCTTGACAGCTGTCTCAACGGCTTCATCAGTGATAGTCACACGATGGTAGACTTCATATGACGAACGCAATCCCTTCAAAATATCAATAGCTTCAGATACGCTTGGTTCTTCAATTGTAATCTTAGCAAAACGACGAGAAAGGGCTGCATCTTTCTCAATATGCTTTTGGTACTCAGCTTGTGTGGTTGCTCCAACCATGTGAAGTGTTCCACGTGCTAGAGCAGGTTTCAAAATATTTGCCGCATCCAAGGTACTATCAATACCAGAACCAGAGCCAATAATCGTATGCAATTCATCAATAAAGAGAATGATTTTTCCATCAGCTTCAATCTCATCAATGATTTGATTCATACGCTCTTCGAAATCACCACGAAAACGGGTCCCTGCAACCACACTCATCATATCAAGTTCTAAGATACGCATATCAGCTAATTCGAAAGGTACGTCACCCGAAGCAATACGCTGTGCCAAACCAAGGGCAAGGGCCGTCTTACCAACACCTGCTTCACCTACAAGAACAGGATTATTCTTCGTTTTACGACTCAAGACCTGAATCATGCGTGAAATTTCTTCGTCACGCCCAATGACTGGATCAAGGGCTCCCGATTCTGCTACTGCAGTCAGATCTTTTGTATAATCTGACAGTTCCCCAGTAGAAGATTGAGGAGGCTGCATCATATTAGCAAAATTTCCAGATGCTTTTGCTTTTTTAGGCTTACGCAGGTCATGAATCGCCTTCAAATCTTGCTTACTAAGACCTGCATAACGCTCCAAAGAACGTCGCAAATCAATAATACGAGGCTTGTCACTGTCATCCTTATATTGAAAACCAGCAACTTCAAGGAGACGGCAAACCATCAAATCCTTATGGAGCAAAAAAGCCATCAAAACATGTTCAGAACCCACCTCAACGGCACCAGTCACCTTAGCAATTCCCTCTGCCTCTTGCAGCATAGCCTCTAAAGCATGTGACTGTGCACGTAAATCAATAATATCTGATTTGGACAACTCTATTGGACTCTTCTCCAAAGCCAAGACAGCAGCCGTCTCAATTTCTTCCGCACGAATACGGTCTTCAAAATCAGTAAATGTTAGGTAGGCTACAGTTCCTGGAACTTCAAGCATAGCTAGAAGCACATGCCAAGTCTCCAGAAAAGGACTACCAAAGCGCTCTGCTTCAATCTGAGCACGATGGAAAATGGCTTGCATTTTTCTTGAATATGTCGTCATCTAATTTCCTTTTCTATCCAATCTAAGTAAAAGCGAGCGTAAGATACGCGAACGAATTGTAGCAGCGTCCTCACCGAGAATATCATCACTAGCAGTTGCTAAAATCAAATTCCCCTCACGTTCTGTGATAATTTTTTCATCAAATAGCAACTGAATCAAATCCGTAAAAACCTGTTCGCTGAGCTGATCTGCTAAGTTTTGAAGTAGAGCATTGATTCTGTGATGTTTATCAGAGAATCTGACCTTGACGATACGAATATAACCGCCACCACCACGCTTACTCTCAACAATATAACCACGACTCTCTGTAAAACGTGTCTTAATAACATAGTTAATCTGACTCGGTACAACTTGAAAAGTATCTGCTAAATTCGAACGTTGAATCTCAGCAATCCCAGACTGGCCCAGCAATTCTTTAATATATTCTTCTATACTGTCTGATGTATTTCTTGCCATCTTAATTCCTCCAGTCTAATTTGACTATAACTGACTATTATTATACCAAAAATGTCAGCACATGGGAAACTATAGTCTCAAAAAGCTTTTTAAAGTTGTCATTAGAAGTTATATAAGATACAATAAATAAGACAAAATGAAAAGGCAACCTAGGTATTCTGCTGAAACAACTTGAACAATCGAAGAAGCTAATCCTCATCCGAACAAGAGCTTTTCACTTTATACCATGGTAATATTCCTCTTACCACTATCGAGAAATACTCACTTCACCTGAGACTTCTCACTAATTTTATTTCCCTATGAAAGGTTATTCATGAAATACATCATTGCATTTTTAATCTCTATGATTCCCCTTGTTGAGCTCCGTGGAGCCGTACCTGTCGCTATTGCCTCAGGTATTCCTTGGTGGCAAGCCCTCATTCTTTGTGTTATCGGGAATATGCTTCCAGTTCCAATTATTTTCTTCTTCGCCCGCCGTGTTCTCGAGTGGGGTGCTGACAAACCTCTTATTGGTGGCTTCTTTACCTGGTGTCTTAAAAAAGGCCACAGTGGGGGGCAAAAGCTTGAAAAAGCCGCTGGAGACAAAGGTATCTTCTGGGCCCTCCTACTCTTTGTGGGTATCCCACTTCCAGGAACAGGCGCTTGGACAGGTACGCTTGCAGCATCCATCCTAGATTGGGACTTTAAACGCAGCGTTCTAGCTGTTATGCTTGGAGTTATCCTTGCAGGTATTATCATGGGAACGCTCTCTCTTCTCCTTGGTGTCAATACCTTCGCTCATTAATATTTTTTACGTCTAGGGAATACTCAGACGTTTTCTATTTACGACAAAAAAGAAGCTACGATTACGTAACTTCTTTTCTTTTTATCTAGCAACTAGAATTAGTTGTTAAGAGCTGCTG
>OGGB01001311.1_pt1 | contig 17709 bp, 22 predicted proteins | sample 1571111 | NCBI WGS metagenome assembly OGGB01 (sample SAMEA2582067, study PRJEB24529) | metagenome | biome: Human gut stool | place: China | collected 2011
GGACGACGAAATCGAATTCTAACGAATTACCGATTTCTGTCCCACTCTCTTTTTGATCCTCAAAAAGTCATCATAAAACCAGTTGAAACAGTGGTCTCAACTGGTTGTTTTTTAATTTTCGTCATCTGGTGTGAGAATCATTGGAATAATGATAGGTTCACGTTCCGTGCTCTCGTATAAGAATGGGCGAAGGGCATTGACAATCGCACCATTGACGGTTTGGATATTGGCATCTTTGTTCTTCAAGGCGATGCGAATAGCATTGAAGAGGATGCGTTGGCTTTCACGGATCAGATCTCCTGATTCACGCATGTAGATAAAACCACGGCTCAAGATGTCTGGTCCAGCCAGGATCATCTTCGATTTGAAGTCAACAGTCGCAACAGCAAGCACAACACCGTCTTCAGAAAGGTCTCTCCGGTCACGAAGGACAGCAGCACCGATTTCCCCGATGCGATTTCCATCGACATAGATATCTTGGGCATTGAAGCTTCCTGCGATCCGAGCAGAGTTGGCTGTAAGAGCGAGGACATCACCATTACTCATGATGAAGATATTGTCTTTTTCCACTCCGCAATCACGCGCAAGTCCTGCGTGGATCTTCTGCATCCGGTATTCACCATGGACAGGCATGAAGTATTTTGGTTTGATCAAGCGGAGCATGAGTTTTTGTTCTTGTTGCCCCCCGTGTCCAGAGGTATGGATGTTGTTGATCTTCCCGTGAATGACCTCTACACCCGCTTCAGAAATCGTATTGATCAATTTATTCACACTGGTTGTATTTCCAGGAATTGGACTAGAAGAGAAGATCACAGTATCTCCTGGTTGGAGTTGCACTTGGCGGTGCGTTCCGTTGGCAATCCGAGAGAGGGCTGCCATTGGCTCTCCTTGGCTTCCTGTACACATGATCAGGATTTCATTGGCTGCATAGTCTTTGATCTCATTTGGCTCGATAATAGTTCCAGCAGGGACCTTGATGTAGCCAAGCTCGATTCCATTGACGATGGCTTTTTCCATCGAGCGTCCAAAGACGACGATCTTACGACCGGTCTTAACAGCGGCCTCAGCTGCTTGTTGGAGACGGAAGATATTCGAAGCAAAGGAAGCAAAGATGATGCGTCCGTGGATCCCTTCGATGATCTTCATGATGGATTGACCAACCACTTTTTCAGAGTTGGTAAAGGTTGGGATTTCCGCGTTGGTTGAGTCTGAAAGCAGACAGAGAACGCCTTCTTCTCCAAGGGCTGCCATGCGATGGAGGTCAGCCGGTTCCCCAACAGGTGTGAAGTCAAATTTGAAGTCTCCGGTACAGACAATCTTTCCTTGAGGGGTGTGAATCACAATTCCCAAAGGTTCTGGAATCGAGTGAGTCGTACGGAAGAAGGTTGCTTTAAGATTTTTAAATTGAAGCTCAGTGTTTTGGTTGATTTCGTAGAGTTTGGCATCACGAAGAAGCCCGTGCTCTTCTAATTTTCCACGGATTAAGGCAAGCGCCAAAGGCCCAGCATAGATAGGGACATTGGCTTGCTTCAAAAGGAAAGGAATCCCACCAATGTGGTCTTCGTGCCCGTGGGTAATGAGGACCGCTTTGACGCGATCGATATTGTCAACGATATAAGAGTAATCTGGGATTACATAGTCGATCCCAAGGAGGTCATCTTCTGGAAATTTGATCCCGGCATCGACAATGATGATTTCATCTTGGTATTCGATCCCGTAGGTATTTTTTCCGATTTCTCCAAGTCCACCAATGGCAAATACACCAACTTCTTCAGGTTTTAAGGTATAAGCCATGGATTAGTACTCCGTTAGTTCAAAAGCACCTGACTCTTTCTCGTAAGCAAGGTGTTGCTCAGAAAGTGGTGTGATAAATTCAATGTTGAAATCTGTGTTTGCTTCAACCAATTGACGTGCTTGGATGCGTCCTTCGCGTTCGTTTGGTGCATCAATATCGAGATAAAGTGCATGCGTGGTTTCACGACGAGGGTTGCGGTCTTTTGTTTCCTGATAAAAAACTTTGTAAATCATGAAGTAATTTTCCTTTCATTATTTCGGTCCATTTGTTAGCTGCGAAGGAGTGCAATCACTAGAGTTTCCTACTCGCAACCAGTGGACCTGATTCGATACAATTAATTATCATTATATCATAAATTCGCCTGTAAGTAAAAGATAGACTGGAAAAGTCAGAGAGGCAAAGACCTATAATAGAGAAGCTTTTGAGCGGTTTTGGATAGGAAAATCCTGCGCTCTAGAGGAGAGTTTCGCTGGGATTTGAAGGGAATTTGTAGTATAATATAATCCAGTTCAAGAGGAGTAGGAAATGAAATTATTAGCATTTGATACCTCGAGTAAGGCTCTTTCTGTAGCGATTTTAGAAGATGAGGCTCTACTTGCAGAAACAACATTAACTATTAAAAAAAATCATAGTATCACCTTGATGCCGGTCATCGATTTTTTGATGCAACAAGTCGACTTGACACCCAAGGACTTGGACCGCGTCGTGGTGGCAGAAGGTCCTGGGAGCTACACTGGGCTGCGCATTGCAGTCGCAACCGCAAAGACCTTGGCTCATACCTTAGGGATTGAATTGGTCGGGGTTTCGAGCCTATTAGCCCTAGTGCCAGATGATCTAGAAGGTTTGGTTGTTCCTGTCATGGATGCCCGTCGGAACAACGTTTATGCAGGTTTTTACCAAGATGATCAGCTGATCGCACCAGAAGGACATTTTCCATTTGAGGAAGTCCTAGAGCATGCAGCGACGAGTGAGCAGGTCACCTTTGTCGGAGAAGTCACTGCCTTTAAGGAGCAGATTGCCTCTAGCCTGCCAAGTGCTACTTACTATGAAACCTTGCCAGATGCAGTGAAAATCGGACGTCTCGGTCTCAAAAAAACGCCTGTTAGCCTCCATGATTTTGTTCCTCATTATCTCAAACGGGTCGAAGCAGAGGAAAATTGGCTCAAAGACCACACGGAAACAACGACCTCTTACATCAAGCGCCTATGATGAAAGGAACAATCAAGAAAGGGAGCGTCCAGGATGCAGCTGCCATTCTCGCTGTGATGGAAGATGTCTATGAAGCAAGTCCCTGGAAGTTGGAGCAGATTGAAGCTGATTTAGAGCAGGAATCGACCTTCTATTTCCTAGCTGTGGATGAGGGGCAAGTCCTTGGATTTGTCGCCATTCAAGAGACTCTCTATGAAGCAGAGGTCTTACAGATTGCGGTCAAGCGCGCCTTTCAAGGCCAAGGCTTAGCTCAGCAGTTACTTGCGCAGTTGCCGGACCAAAAAGAGATTTTCTTAGAAGTGCGCGTGTCCAATCAATCGGCCCAAGGCCTATACAAAAAAATGCATTTTGAAGAAATTGCACGGAGGAAAAACTACTATCACGATCCCATAGAGGATGCTGTGATCATGAAGAGGAACCCAAATGAAAGATAGATATATTTTGGCTTTTGAGACATCTTGCGATGAGACCAGCGTGGCTGTCTTGAAAAATGACGACCAACTCTTGTCCAATGTCATTGCCAGTCAAATCGAAAGTCACAAGCGTTTTGGTGGGGTGGTACCTGAGGTAGCCTCTCGTCACCATGTGGAAGTCATCACCGCTTGTATTGAAGAAGCCTTAGAAGAAGCCGGCATTACAGAAGCCGATGTCACAGCTGTGGCTGTCACCTACGGTCCAGGTCTGGTTGGGGCTCTCTTGGTCGGCTTAGCAGCGGCCAAGGCCTTTGCCTGGGCGCATGGACTCCCTTTGATTCCTGTCAATCATATGGCAGGGCACTTGATGGCCGCTCAAAGCGTGGAGCCTTTAGAGTTTCCGCTTTTGGCCTTGCTGGTGAGTGGAGGACATACCGAGCTAGTCTACGTCAGTGAAGCTGGTGATTATAAGATCGTTGGAGAGACACGTGATGACGCTGTCGGAGAGGCTTATGACAAGGTCGGGCGCGTCATGGGCTTGACCTATCCAGCAGGACGTGAGATTGATCAGCTGGCCCACCAAGGGGCTGATATCTACGATTTTCCTCGGGCCATGATCAAGGAAGACAATCTGGAATTCTCTTTTTCAGGGCTCAAATCAGCCTTTATCAATCTGCACCATAATGCCGAGCAAAAAGGTGAAAGTCTCTCCAATGCAGACTTGTCTGCAAGCTTTCAGGCAGCTGTCTTAGACATTCTCATGGCCAAGACTAAGAAGGCTTTGGAGAAATACCCAGTCAAAACCGTAGTCGTCGCTGGTGGGGTCGCAGCCAACCAAGGTCTTCGTGAACGCTTGACTTCTGAGATCACCGATGTTAAGGTCATCATTCCGCCTCTGCGCCTCTGCGGGGACAATGCAGGGATGATTGCCTATGCCAGTGTCAGTGAATGGAACAAGGAAAACTTCGCGGGTTGGGACCTCAATGCCAAGCCAAGCCTGGCCTTTGAAGGAATCGAATAAGTGTTACCCTAGCCATTTGGATGAAGGCATCCAGATGGCTTTTTTGTTAGAATCTCACCAACTAGTAAGGGATTTGCGATTGGCAAGAAAATTCGGTATGATAGAGGGAATAAAACTGAGGGGAGAGTAAGAGGGAAGATAGATGAAAAAAGAAAAGAGATCTAAATATAGAATGGGTAGGCTTCTTATCTTTGCTGTCTCTTTGCTACTGGTTGCAGGATGTGAGTCGCAAAAGAAAATTGAAAAAAGTGATAAGAGTAAAGAGTCCTATGAATTTTCAGTCTATAATGCGAAATCCGATATTAAAGACTTTCGATTTATCCATGCTAAAAATGGGCTTGTGGTCGAATGGAAGTTTGATGAAAAAGAACGGAAGAAATCTTTGAAGTCTCCCGATTCATCAGATTGGGTTGAGGTGAACTCTAATTATTTGGTTAGGAGAAGAAACAGAGTAAGAGATATTATTCCATCGAAAAAAATGAAGTCGGATGAATACGCCCATTTAGAAATCTATGATTTAACAGGGAGTAAGGCGAAACGAAAGGAAGTTGATCTTTGGAAGATGATGGTGGAGTATGTAAAAAATGATGATTTTGTGCTCTATGGTCCTTTCCCGACTCTTCGAAAAATGAATGGGAATGACTACGCTATCATTAAAATTATGAAGCGAACTCAGCCACGTTATTTCTTGCTTAATCTTAAAACCCTTAAAATTGATAAAGAAATAATGGAAGAAGACGTAAATGAGAAAAATAGAGTGTATCTCTCCGTTTCTACCCTTAAAGGTTACACTGCTGGAGTCCATCCCTTTGATAATGGTTTTTGGAAGGATGAATCTTACAAAGGAAATATCAATTTAAAAGCATCCTATCCGTCTGCTTTTAAACTCTTTTCAAAATCAGAAGGTTTTGCGTATAAAGTGATTAATTCTGAGAATGGTGTGATCACGAATGGGAAAGAACTGATTGATCTAGAATCAGAATTTCTTAAATTGGGTACCTCTGTGTACGATTATGCTTATCTGCATAAAGAACTGAGTGTAGAAAATAAAGATACGAAAATCTCTCAGTTCGATGAGATTCAAAAGTATTATAACGGTAAACCTATTTCAAATTGGTACTAGGAGAATATTTAGAAAACAGAAGGAAAGTTAAAAAGAGGTTGTTATGCCATCAATGATTAATTTAGGGATATGGGAGAACAAGAATTACCATTTTGATTGGGAGAAAAAAGTCTTACTAGAAGAAACGTCTTCTCCTACTAACTGGTCTTATCTCCTGCTTCCAGTCACATTATTTATTATCAACAAAATTTCGGATGGATTAGCGGAAGCTGGACTATTTGACAATCAAGTGGTCCGACTTGGAACGATTCCGATTTTAGGTGTCTTCTCCTATTTTTTAGCCGCTTGGATCATTCAATATTACCATGCGAGTCTGAAATTACAGACATCCAAGTTGGAGGAGGGCCGAGGCAAGCAATTGATCAGGGCCTTGAAGAGACGGAGGGTGTACTTTACCTGTATCCTTAATCTTTTTAGGTTCCTAACTGTAGCCGCTATTCTTTTGTTTGTCATCGGAAATGAAACCATTGCCGTCCTCTTTTTGCTCATTAGTTTTTTAGTGATATTTATGTTTAAATTTGATTACCAATTATCCAAATGGCCTGATATAATAGAGATCTTGTCGAAAGAAGTGGAAAATGGGGATGAGGAAAGTCTCTGAAATAACATAGGTAGTGAATTGGGTGAGTAAAGTCTCATCAGGAAGAGTGGGAGTTGAAGGAAGCTGGTTTGGATCAGGTTTGTGGTTGTCTAGGATGCTATGTTGAAGGTATGTAGGAAGTCAATAGGATGTTAGAATATAAAGAAACAAGTATTTTCTGTCATCAACTGGTAGAGTACGATGGCAAAAAATTTCTGTTAGATGCTAGTACCATGAAGCCTAAGCTCTATTATTGGGGGTTGCCAACGGAAGCTATCACTGTTGAGATGATGGAAGTAGATAAAAAGGTTACAATTCCAGGCACACCCATCAATAAAATAAATGGGGGGACAGCAGCTATCATAGTCCAGCCATTTGTTGGAGTGGTTTATAGTCTCTTAAAAAATCTATTCAGTGAGTATGCTATTAGTCAGCAATTTTTCCTTAAACTGATATTATTTGTGGTTGCCATGCTTATATCTTTTGTGCTCTTTCGATTTTCTATAGAAAAGGCTCGTAAAAAGGTTAAGAATCTATTTCCTACAGCGACTAAGAGATACAGGGTGACTTTCAAGCCAATACCAGAAAGAAAGCAAATTTTTGATGCCCATCTATTAAATGTTGTCTTACTGGCCTGTTTAGCTATGTATTTATTTAATAATAATGGTCAAGAAGGGATCTTTTTGGTGATAGGCGGTATTCTTACGGCTTTTCTATTGACCTTTGAGTTTGGTAAAGTTCCAGTTCTTTTAGGGGCTAAAACAGGGAATTTAAGGCTTGATAGTGTAGAAGAGATAATCATTGAAAAAAGTAATTAGAATTGAATGGATAAGAAAAAAAGAGTAGAAACGATGAAAAAAACGATCGTTTTGATTGTAGCGCTTCTATCATTAACAGCATGCGCCCAGTCTCGACAGGAATCAAAAAATTCTTCGCCAAGCAAAACGGAGCAGATCTCAAAAGAGTCTTCAACTGTTAAAAATGAAAAAGGCTTGCAGTTTGTGGTGGGACCACAGTATGAAGGAAAAGAATCAAATGTAATTGAATTAGGGAAGAAATTAACCAAGGAACATCCAGAACTTGGAAATCAAGGAAGCCTATCGATCAACTTTACTGGAGCAACTTTTTCATCAAATCAACAAGAATATGCTGTTTTTCTATTGATTAACAAAGCTGGATTTCAAATTGATAAGGATTTTGAGTTTTCATTGAATTGGAAATATGATGGGTAATTCATATATCAACATCAACGGATTGGCTATAAAATTAGTGACAGTGGAGCATTGCCGGATCAATCTGCTACGATTTTGACCTTGCCAATATCAAGCGAGCAAAAACAAATTGTCGAGACCATGACACAAGAAGAAAAGATGTCATTAGAGATATCAGATTTAAAAGTAAATAAGTAGGTAGAGATAGGAGTATAATGAGGGGTTATCCTTTCTATACCAGATCTCCTTTTTCAACCTTTTTTCTTGTGTTATAATAGAGGTCAATGATTCAGAAAGGAGTGAGAGAGTGGAAAAAGATTTTTGGCAGGGGGTGAAGGACGCGCTACCGACGGCTTTGGGCTATATCAGTATTGGCCTGGCTTGTGGTGTTGTGGCGTCTCCTTATCTTTCTCCTTTGGAGATGGCCTTGATGAGTATCTTGGTCTATGCTGGGGCGGCTCAGTTTGCGATGATCTCTCTGATTGCGGCCCACTCTTCGATCTTGAATATGGCCTTGACGGTGTGTTTGATCAATCTCCGTAATATGTTGATGAGTCTGCATACGTCGTCTGACTTTAAGGATGCTAGCCTTGCTCATACCATCGGGATTGGAAGTCTCCTGACCGATGAGAGTTATGGGGTCTACTTGAGTGAGAAGTTAAAAACGGATACCATTACAGTTCCTTGGATGCATGGGAACAATCTAGTAGGCTATGTGGCCTGGATCAGTGCGACGGTTATCGGAACAGCTCTAGGATCTCTCCTACCTGATCCAAAGGCTTTTGGGCTTGATTTTGCTTTAGTGGCTATGTTTATTGGGATTTTTGCAGCCCAGTTTCAAGGAATGCAACTGACAGAAAAGACCAAGACCATGCTCATGGTGCTGTTAGCAGTAGCAGTGAGTTTCTTTCTCTTACTCTTTTTTGTTTCGCAACCGCTAGCTGTGCTAGCTGCGACCTTGATCGGCTGTTTTGTGGGGGTGGTCTGTGATGCGCGTGAATAGTTATATCTTCATGGCCATTCTGGCCTCAGCCCTCGTTACCTGGATTCCTCGGATCTTGCCCTTCCTCTTAGTCAAATACAAGGGACTGCCGGCTCCTGTAACTCGCTTTCTCAAATACCTGCCCATTTCCATTATCTTTGCCTTGGTTTTATCAAGCTTAGTAGATGGGAAAATTGGAAGCCTCCCGCAGTTTCATTGGTTGGACCTAGTGGTGACCATTCCCAGTCTCTTTGTAGCCTTTCGTTACAAAAACCTTATGGGAACCGTCTTGTTTGGAATTGTCTTGATTGCCCTGTTACGATTGGTGTTTTAAATGGAAAAATATGTTACAAAAAATTACAATTGTTACAAAAAACTTGATTTTTGTAACAATCGGAGTATAATGGAAGTCAGAAAGATAAAGAGGTGATCGTATGAAAAAATCAATCTTCCGTTGGAGTGCCGCTGTTCTGGTGGCTGCTTCACTTGGTCTAGCTCTCGGTGGTTGTGGTGCAAAGGATAAAAAGACAGCTTCCTCATCCGAAAAAGCATCTACCAGCAAGGTAGAGAAAAAAGCCAAAAGTAATAGCAAAAAGAGTGCAGCTTCTTCTTCTCAGGCAAACGATACAGCTAGCTCTTCGACTCAAGCAAGTAGCGCGACATCTTCAAAAGACTCTGGTAAGACAGAGAATGCGTCTACTACGACGCAAGCTACTGTCCCTGCAGAATTGGTGGGAACTTGGGTAGGATCTAGCCCACAAGCGGATTCGATTAAAATGACAGTGGATGCCAATGGGGATGTAACAACAGTGGTTAGCTTCAAAAATGATAGCGAACCAACTCGGACAGCGACCTATACAGCAAGAGCAGTAAAAGCAACAGGCAATATCTACTATTGGGAGTCAGAAGGATTGGATGGAGCTGATGCCTTGCTTCCTGGGATCACAGGGCTAGGTGTAGCCAACTTCCGACTGGAGCCAGGTTTTGTCTTAGAAGAAGGACACTATACCCCGATTGTTTTCACAGCGCCTGTCAATACAGAATTTGACTACACCAAATACAATGATTTCCGTTTTTCATTAACCAAAGAACAATAAAAAGACGAACTCGATGGAAAATCGAGTTCGTTTTTTTTAATAATGAAGGCTCCCTGCTACCCAACCGGTACAGAGGGCGGCTGTAATATTAAAACCGCCTGTATGGGCATTGATATCGAGGACTTCTCCTGCAAAGTGGAGTCCAGGAACGAGCTTACTTTCTAGGGTTTTAGGATTGATTTCTTTAAGGCTGACACCACCCTTGGTGACAAAGGATTTGGCTAGTGACATCTTCCCAGTGACGGGGATAGGTAGCTCTTTGATCTTTTGAATGAGCTCTTCTGTTTGAAGAGGAGTGAGTTGCTTGGCTTTTTCAGGGAATCCTTGCGCCAAGAAATCAGCTAATCGTTCAGGAAGCAGGGCTTTGAGGCTATTTTTAATGGCCTTTTCTCGATGCTCTTCTAGAAAGTCTTTTAAGTCTTGAGAAGAAGTAGTCGGAAGGAGGTCCAGAGATAAGATTTCCCCACCTTTAACAAAGCTAGACATCCGAAGGGCTGCAGGACCAGAGAGTCCAAAATGGGTAAAGAGCAGGTCGTGTGTGATGATGTGTTTACCGTAGCTGAGGGTCACATCTGTCAGAGAGATCCCTTGGAGGACCTTGTGTGGAAAATCTGTCAAAAGAGGACTTTCTGCCGCTTCTAGATCGGTGATGGTGTGTTTGAAGTGGCGGGCGATTTCGTGTCCGTAGCCAGTAGAGCCGGTAGAAGGGTAGGATTTGCCTCCAGTCGTAACGATCAGCTTATCGGCTGTCCAAGTATTTTCAGATGATTTGACGATGAAGACGTCTTCTGGTTTGGTGACAGAGACCACTTCACAGTTGGTGGAAATGCTAGCACCTAGTTCAAGGATCTTATTTTCTAAGGCTTGAATAATGGTGCGAGATTGATCACTAACAGGAAAGACCCGACCATGGTCTTCGACTTTTAACTTGACGCCATTATCGGTGAAAAATTGGATGATATCATGATTATCAAATTGGGAAAACACACTGTAAAGGAAACGGCCATTTCCAGGGATGCCGGCCATCAAATCGTCTAAGGTCCCGTTGTTCGTGACATTACAGCGACCTCCTCCGGTACCTGCAAGTTTTTTACCCAGCTTTTTATTTTTTTCGATCAGCAGCGTAGGTTGGCCATAAGAGGCGCTGGCAATGGTCGCCATCATACCTGCTGGGCCACCACCGATGACAATGGTGTGAAAATGAGTCATGTCGTTCTTCCTTCTCTTGTTTTTTCATGATTTGCTTTGTCCATTATATCATTTTATGGACGGCTTCGGAAATGAAGGAATCAAAAAACAAGCACCTTTCGATGCTTGCTTTTGAATGATTCTTTGATCAACTCATTACATGATTCCAAGGAAGTAACGGATGAAGAAGAAGGCAAGGACAGCACCAACAAATGGAGCAGTACCTGGTACAAGAAGACCATATTGCCAGTCGTTGTTTACTTTATCTTTGATTGGCAAGATTTGGTAAGCGAAACGAGGTCCAAGGTCACGCGCTTGGTTCATCGCGAAACCTGTAGTACCACCAAGACCCATACCGATAGCCCAAACGATCAAACCAACAGTGAATGGAAGCATTGCTTCGTTGGCATGTTCAGCAGCCATGATAGATGTCAAGAAGATAAATGTTGCGAACGCTTCGACGAAGTAGTTACGTGGAAGGTTACGGCAGTTAGGGTTAGTTGAGAAGATGTTACGGATAGCAACACCATCAATTTGACCTTCAGAAATCTTGAAGTGGTCTGCGTACATAAAGTAAGCAATGACTGCACCAAGGAAGGCACCGATCATTTCAGCGATTGCAATTGGGAAGAATTGAGCGATTGTCAATTTACCAAGAAGGACTTTCAGCAAAGCCATAGCAGGGTTCATTGAAACGCCACCAAAGACGAACAAGCAGACAGTGATACCGAATGCCCATGTAGTGATCGCGAATAAGTGTCCAGTTCCAGCATATTTTGTTTTCTTCAAAACGTCGTCACAGTGTACGCCAACCCCGAAGATAATCATCAAAGCTGTACTCATAACTTCTGCAAGTAATTGATGTGTCATGTTAATTAATGTCTCCTAAATTAATAAATGTATTTTTGTAATTGGTGATAAACTTCTTGAATCGGCAACTGCATCTCCGTAGCAATACGCTGACAGTCTTCGTATTCAAGTGTTTTTTTAGTGGTAGATCCGTACTGGTTAATTTTTACCGTAACAGGTCCAAATTCCGTATCGATTTGTTCAAATCGACGTTGCATGACCTTTCGGTCGACTTGTTGATATCGAAAACCAATGGTACTGGTTTCTTTGAACAAGAGGGCTGAAAAATCTTCCAACTGACTTCCTTGAATCAAGAGAATCAATTCAAAGCCAGGGCGATTCTTTTTCATAACGACGCTACGATAGTAGACATCTAAAGCTCCAGCGTCCAGGAAACGGTGGATAATATAACCGAGTTGCTCTGGTGTTTGATCATCGATCGTAGTGGTGATCTCAATAATTTGATCTTCCGTGCGATGAACAACAGTGGTGCTGTGAGAGGTGTCTTCTTTCAATAGCGAACCGCGTAAAGCATTGAATTTTCCAGTCTCTCTTTTACCAAATCCATAGCCCACACTTTCGATGGAAAGGTGAGAGGGGATTGGTTCAAAGATTGGGGACAATGCTTTAAGGAGGGCTAACCCTGTCGGAGTAATCAACTCCGTTTTAACTGTGAAGTCTTGAGTAATCGGAATAGTCGTTCCTTTTCTCAACTGCATCACAGCGGGAACCGGAACAGGCATTTCTCCATGGGCAACTGAAATAGTCCCACTTCCCTCAGTGAGAGGAGTAGAGTAAACTGTATCGATACCGAGCGATTCCACTAGGATGAAAAAGCTAACGATATCGACGATGGAGTCAATTGCACCAATTTCATGGAAATGAATCTGTTCGACAGGCATGTTATGCACAGCTGCTTCGGCCTTTGCGATATCAAGAAAGACTTCAAGACTCTTTTCTTTCACAAAAGGACTCAACTGTGAAGCGGCAATCAGATCGTGGATATCCGCATAACTGCGAGCATCCGCGTGGGAATGGTGATGATGATGTTCATGATCGTGATGATGTTCATGATCGTGATGATGTTCATGATCGTGATGATGTTCGTGATCATGATGATGTTCGTGATCATGTTCGTGATCGTGATGATGTTCATGATCGTGATCAAAATCACCTTCAATCCCCGTATCTTTCTCCCCGTGGTGAAGGTGAACATCGAAATCAGTTCCCCAAATTGCGCTTTTTGCGACGCGATGAACGTGGAGGTGGAAACCATCCACTCCCAGTTTCTCGAGTTCTGTGTGAAGAAGCTCGACATCTGCCCCAAGGTCCACAAGAAGACCATTGAGCATATCGCCACTTATTCCAGAAAAAGGTTCTAAAAATAGACTGGTCATCAGTTTTCCTTTCGATTGTGGTTGAGTCGATTGATCATACATGCTGAATAAGCTGCACCAAATCCGTTATCAATGTTGACGACCGTTACGCCAGAAGCGCAAGAGGTCAACATACTCATCAAGGTTGTTAGTCCTTGAAGGTTGCTTCCGTATCCAATGCTGGTCGGAACGGCAATAACGGGGACATCCACAAGGCCTCCTACGACACTGACAAGAGCTCCTTCCATACCGGCAATCACGATGATCACACTGGCTTTTTGGATCTCTTCTAAGCGATTGAAGAGGCGATGGATGCCGGCGACTCCCACATCATAGATTCGGCGAACCGAATGGCCAAAGGTTTCTGCAGTGACTGCAGCTTCTTCTGCAACAGGAACATCACTTGTCCCTGCTGTGACGACCGCAATGTAGTGTTCAGGATCGGCTTCTTCCTTTTTAGAGTTGAGAACGAAGCAGCGGGCTTCCGGATAATAGTGGCCAGTCGGAAAGCGCTGAGAAAGAGCCTCTCCCTTTTGGAGAGAGACTCTTGTTGTGAGGATCGGCAATTCTTTCTGTGAAAGAAATTGCAGGATTCCTTCAATTTGCTCAACTGTCTTTCCTTCGCCGTATACGACTTCAGGGAAGCCGTTGCGACGTTGCCGGTCAGTATCAATTGCTGCATACCCTAGTTCTTTAACCCCGTTGATTTGCTCCAGCGCATCCTCAACGGAGAGATGACCTGCTTGCAAAGAACGGAGTGTTTGTTCTAGATTGGGTTGAAAATCCATGTTTGATTCTATTCAACAACGACAGAAAGTCCGTCGCGGATAACTGCTACTTTAGCATCTTTTCCTTCACGAGCAAAGGCTTTTTCAAGCGCTTCGTCAAATGAAGTTGCAAGTTCCATATGCATACCTGTGATCAATTCAGGATCTACAAGGTCAGATACAAAGATAACATGGTGGTGTACCAAAATACGTGCCAAGATTTGAGAAGTCCATTGGTCTGGGACAGTCTCTAAACGAGGTGTATTGATGGCTTGTTCCAAGAATTCTTTTGGATCTTCTACGTCAGCAAGGTTGCGATAGAAACCTTCTCCACCGTGACCATCTGCACATCCAGCCACCATGATGATTGTTCCGCCTTCTTTGTTAGAAGCTTCGGCTGCAGTCATCCCTTTAACAGCTTGGTAGATGTTTTGGTCAAGTGGGAAACCACCGTTTGTTGAAATTGTGATGTCGCTTTCGATCTTAGACACATGTGCCAAGTCTGCAACGAATTCACAACCAACTTTGTGGGCTTCAACCATGTCCCCAGCGAAAGATCCGATGATGTGTTTTTCGCCGTCTAATACAACGTTGACGATGAAGGCCAAGTTTGCAGTACGAGCAGCGTAAAGCATATCTTCGTGGATTGGGTTGTGGTCAAGGTTACCAGTACGTGCCTTATCAGAATTGATGAAGTCACCTGAGTGGTTCGCCATGATAGTTTTGTATGATGCGATACCTGGAAGGACTGATTTACGTCCACCTGAGAATCCAGCAAAGAAGTGAGATTCGATGAATCCTTCTGCTATCAACAAGTCAGCTTCAGCAGCGATCTTGTTGATGATACAATCACCACCTGAAGGAAGTTGACCGATTTTCACCATGTCATCGTCGTTTGTTGAAATGTGCATAACGATTTCTTCATTGTCAACGATTTCTTGGCCGTATTTATTGATCAATTCTTCACGAGTTGAAGGACGGTGGAAACCAGTAGCAACCAAGATACGCACGCGTGCATCAGGGTTAACTGAGCGAATACGACGCAAAATGATTGGAGTGATGATGTGAGAAGGAACGGGACGAGTGTGGTCAGAACTGATCAACACGATGTCTTTTTTGCCTTTAGCAAGTTCTTCCAAAGTTGGGCTGCCGATAGGGTTGTCCATTGAACGTTCAACAGTTTCTTCTTCAGACAGTGGGTTATGGAAGTTTTCCGCCTTAGACTCTAACAATCCTGCAAAGTTTTCATCTGGAATCTTTGCAACAATCGATTTTTTGTCGTACGGTAATTTAATTTCTACCATTATTTGCGATCTCCTTTATTAATACTGATACTTATAGTATAATTCTTTTTAAAAAGAGGTGTGCACCAATTGATGTCAACAAATGTTAACTATATTGTTTAAGAACAGGTGTATCATTAGTGTGACTTCAAGAAAGAGCAGATGGGGAGGAAAAACCGTCGTGAATTCAGAATTTTTAGTGAAATTTTTGGAAGAGAGGCGAACGCCGATCGTCAAGAAAAAATACCATAGTTACCTCTCCTATCGTGGGATCAAAGAGGATTACATCTACATCTTGAAAGAAGGTGTGGTCAAGACAAGTGTCATCATGCGTGATGGGCGTGAGTTTAACTTTTCCTATCTAAAAGCCATTGACATTGTCTCTTTGATTCGTGATGAGGTGTCCAACTATACAGACTCACCTTTCAATGTGCGAGTGGAGACAGAAGAAGCAAGTTTTTATCGTATTCCTCGGGTCAAGTTTTGGAATTTTGTCAAAGAGCATAAAGAGCTGCAGGACTATGTGAGGGACTATTATCGCAATAAACTGTCTGAAAGTATGGAGTCTCAGCAGTATATGATGATGAATGGTAAAAAAGGGGCGGTTTGTTTTCATTTGCAAAAACTAAGCAGTTTGTTTGGTGTGGAGCAAGAAGACGGCTTCTTGATTGATTTCAACATTACCAATGAAGATATTGCCGGTTTTTGTGGGATTTCGACGCGAAACAGTGTCAATCGCATTCTCAATGAATTAAAACGAGAAGGTGTTTTGGATATTCGACAGCAAAAGATCGTGATTTTGGATAATGAACGGATTGAAGAATTTATCGGAAGGGAGCTATTCTAAGATGGCAACAGAAGCACAAATCAGAAAAGAAAAAGAAGAAAAATTACAAGATATTTTACGAAAAATCGGAAAGGTAGCCGTTACCTATTCAGGTGGGATTGACAGCTCTTATCTCTTGAAGGTGGCCTTGGATACCTTGGGACCTGACAATGTTATTGCGGCCGTCGTGAACTCTGAGATGTTTTCAAATGAAGAATTCGATCTAGCGCTCGACTTGGCCGATCAGCTAGGAGCACCTGTGCTTGGACTGGAAATGAGAGAATTGAGTGATCCACGGATTGCTGCCAATACGCCCAATATTTGGTATTACACCAAACAATTGATGTACCAAACTATTAAGGATTCAGTTACAGAACTGGGCTTTAAGCAATTGGTAGACGGCAATATTATGGATGATATCGACGATTTTCGCCCTGGTATCAAGGCTCGGGACGAAGCGGGTGTCCGCAGTGTCTTGCAAGAAGCCGGCCTCTATAAGACAGAAATTCGTCAATTGGCCAAGGAAAGAGGGGTCTCCAATTGGAATAAGGTGCCATCTTGTAGCGTTGCCTCACGCTTCCCATACGGAGTGAAAATCACTTCAGAAAATGTACAACGGGTTTTTGAAGGGGAAGAGTTCCTTGTAGGACTTGGCTTTGAGCAAGTCCGTGTGCGTGTGCATGGAGACTTGGCGCGCATCGAAGTGGAAGAAGATCATCTGCTTAAAGCCATCCAACTGCATGACAAGATCAATGACTACATGAAAAAAATCGGATTTACCTATGTAGCCTTGGATTTGGCTGGATATAAGTACGGCCGGATGAATGATGCATTGGATGAAAAAACAAAAGAAAAAATTATGGCAGGTTAAGCAATGAAGGAAGTGATAAGGTTCTGGTTCGAAGAGTTGAAGCCAGAGGATTGGTTCAAAAAATCAGAAGCACTGGATCAAGAAATGCGGGAGCGCTTTGAGGAACTTTATTGGAAGGCCAGTCGTGGGGAATTGTTTCACTGGCGGGCTACGGCAGAAGGGCGTTTAGCAGAGATTTTGCTCTTGGACCAAATTCCTCGCAATATTTTTCGAGGGACTGCCCAAGCTTTTGCGACAGATTCCCTGGCCTTGGTCTTGGCCCAAGAAGGCCTAACACAAGCTCAAGAATTACCAGTTGTACAAAGAGGCTTTTTCTACATGCCCTTTATGCATTCGGAATCTTTAACCATTCATGAAGAAGCCCTGCGCCTATTTGATCAACCGGGCTTAGAAAAGCGTTTGAAGTATGAGAAGATGCACATGGACATTCTTCAACAATTTGGGCGTTATCCACATCGGAATGCCATCTTAGGACGGCCTTCGACCAAGGAAGAAGAGGAGTATTTGAAAGGACATTCTGGCTTTTAAAGGAAGATGAGGCCCACAGATTTCAAAACTCTTTTCTCTCTTCATGAAATTGCCTGAAACAGCAGGCATGATGTCAGAGTTCCCTCACCAAAGCTTTTCCAAGCGTCTAAAAAATGGTATAATGAACTGTAAATTTCAGAAGTTGGAAGGAATGTAATTGCTATGATGAATATGCAAAATATGATGAAGCAAGCTCAAAAATTGCAAAAGCAAATGGAGCAAAGCCAAGCGGAATTAGCCGCAACTCAATTTGTAGGGAAATCTGCTCAAGACTTGGTTGTTGCAACTCTTACAGGTGATAAGAAGGTTGTTTCTATCGATTTCAATGTTGCAGTGGTCGATCCTGAAGATACAGAAACGCTTTCTGATATGACGGTTCAAGCTATCAATGCTGCAATTGAAGAAATTGATGCTGCAACCAAGAAAAAACTCGGTGCTTTCGCAGGGAAATTGCCATTTTAAGCTAAGGAAGTTTTCATTAACTCAAAAGAGGCTCAGTTTTGAGCCTCTTTCAGATTGAAGACAAAGTCATATTAAAAACTTTCCTTAGGTGAGTACGGACGTCAGCGAACTTCTTCGAAGTTCCAAGA
>OGGB01001348.1_pt1 | contig 17417 bp, 10 predicted proteins | sample 1571111 | NCBI WGS metagenome assembly OGGB01 (sample SAMEA2582067, study PRJEB24529) | metagenome | biome: Human gut stool | place: China | collected 2011
AGCCGGGGAGATAGCGGTGCCCTGTACCTGCAATCCGCTACAGCAGGGGTGATGTCTTTCCTAGGGAAGCCCACAGAGGGGCTGCCCGGTATAAGTGGCGTTGATATCTTGGTCTTACGCAATAGGAATCTGTGAACCATGTCAGGTCGGGAACGAAGCAGCATTAAGCAGAAGCTCTTATGTGACGTGAGGGTGCCGGGGTTGAGTCGGCTGTACCGGTAACGCTCTTTGTGCCTTCACGAAGAAAGACGCGCGGATTATAAAATATAGATTATTTGGGACAGATGGGGTGAGGCTCCAGCTGTCCTTTTTTATGGGCTTTCCAGCCCATTAGATAGTGAAATGATATGGATTTTCCCTTATTTTTGCCCTTATGCTGAATCCGCAAGGGAAATAAGGGAATTTTTTATCTAGTCGTTACCTGTTGCTTTATCAAGAAGTCTGGCAGAAAGTATGTGGAATACAAATGTGATGGGCACATGATAAACTCTTTATAGCGGCAAATATACAAAAGAGAATGCGTATTTGTCGCTATGCTGTTTATAATTCAAATAAATCTTCTGCATCTATCCACATTTGCAGATTTCCATTAATATATAATTTTGCATACTCAATTGGTTTATCAATAGCAAGTGCATTTAATGCACAGTCTGATCCGGGTGCAATAACCATTTCCAAATAGGAATTACCTCAATATTGATTCCATTGCAATCAATAACCGCCTCTTCGCTATTAGTAATGAGAATACATTTGGCGTTGGGGATAAAATTGTTTAGCTTCACAAAGGCTCTGGTTTCACGTTCTCTTGTATCTATGTTATCCAGAACCTGCATACTGACCTGGATAGCAAGATTGTCTAATGGTACATAAAAGTCAATTTCTACATTATTCTCAAAGAAATAGATATTTTCGGTACCATAACGTCGCATCAGTTCGATTGCAACAAGATTTTCCAGCTGAGCAGATTTACAGTCTAGCAGCATAAGTCCTAGAAGTCCGGTATCCATAAAGTAATACTTAGGAGAAGTCTCTTTTTCTACAAGTTTGGCGGCATAGTTTTGCAGAGTAAAGAGCAGGTAGGAGTCTGTCATATAGCTGACATAGTTTATTACGGTTTGTTTACCGATAGATATTCCACTACTTTTTAATATATTAGTCAGTCGGTTATACGATAAAGGTTTTGTGACAGATTCTGCAATTTTCTTTAGGATTAGCCTTATTGCAAAATCATTGGTGATTTTATTTCTGGTTATAATATCACCGAGATATACAGTTTGATAGATGCTGTTTAAAAAAGCTCGTTTATTTCTTATCTCAACTAATTCTGGAAATGCTCCATAGGTTACATATTTGTTATATTGATTTTGGACATCTGCCCTGTCTTTGGTACTAATAACATCCAGGTAATTCTTTGTCATATTATTTGCAATAAGATATTCAGAGAAAGAATATGGATAAATATTCATAATAACAAAACGCCCACCTAAAGTGGAAGCTATTTCGCTGCTTAGCATTTTACTATTACTGCCGGTAATATTGATTCGATACTTCATATCTGCAATTCTGCGAACGAACTTCTCCCACCCGTTAATATTTTGAATCTCGTCTAAAAATAAATATGGCTTGATATCAGTTTCGGATATTTCTAATCCAATTTCTAAAATGAGATTTAAATCTTCAGCAGTCATTTCCAAAAGACGCTCATCTTCAAAATTTACATAAATAATTTGGGACAAGGGAATTCCATCGGCTTCTAATTGTTTTATTTGTTGATACATCATATATGACTTTCCGGTTCTCCTGATACCAACAAAGCAATAGTTGACATTGGCTTCTAGGAAATATTGTCTTGTTATTAATGGATTGTTGAGATAAATATCTTTTTGATCAATCATGATTTGTTTTAAAGTATCTCGATTCATAATATATGTCACCTCTTTCTATATGAGATAATTATATGCCAATAATGTCTTGCGTACAAGACATTATTATGAATAAATTGTCTTGTTAAATGCGGATAGAGATATAGATAGTATATGCGTATTGATGGGTATTATAACAGGATGCCGATTGGCTTGTCAGACAATCCGGAAGAAGCTGCATTTTCTTTTGCCATGCAACCATACCTTTGGATGCGTGGATTAAAAAACGAATAGTTTGAATAATCCTATGAAATTACAGCATGAAAAAACTAGAAATACAATAAGAAGAAACAGCCCAATGCCGTTTGGAGAAGTTTATTTCTAATATCCTTGAGGCAGATGTTGAGGGTGAAATGAAGAAAAAGGGAGGCATTCCATTTGGCAAAGAAAAAGATGAAATCACCATCCGTTCCAGCGCAGCGGAATACCTGCCCCCATGTTCAAACAGCGCCGGCTTAATTTCTGGCTTTTCTGTGCCTGAATCTGCCAAAGCCGTGGTAGAGTACCTCGGCGCGGTTGTACAGCCAGTAGCCCACGATTCCAAGGTGCTCCACAATGCGTCCGCGGTCGCGGTGCATGTTGGTGAACAGCTCATAAGGCACGGAAGGTCTTTTGGCGCGGGTCGGGTCCTTTATCGCGGCGATTAAATCGTCATTACAGCGGATGTCGCATGGAAATTCGGTCCATGAGGTGCCGATTACCTCGGGACGGTGGGTGTCGGTGCCAGCCGTCTGCGGCTTGTCAAGGCGCAGTGCAAGCTCATGCGCCGATTCGTTGGCGGAGTGCTTTGCGACGGAATTATAGCTCTCAATAAAATCGAATTTTTCGAGAAATTCCGGGTGCAGCTTTCCGAAGTGCGTGTTCATAAATGCATAATATCCGGTGTCATAAGGGTGTGCCGGACCGAGTATTCCGCCGATAGAGTGCACGATTTTCTCAAGGTGTACAACTGAAAGTCCGCGGATACCTATAAGGCGTGCCTTCATCACATCGGCACCTTTTATGGTGTCAGGAAGTATAATAATAATGTGGCCGCCGTTGCGGGTATCATACTCTATACCTTTTAACACCGTAAAATGTCCGATATCGCCAAGCTCACCCTTGATGCGCTGCCAGTACTCATAGCCCCTATATGAATTGTGGTCGGTCACGAGCATACCGTCCACACCTTTGTTAATCAGTTCTGTTACATAGTCCACAATACCGACGCGGGCATCTATCGAGCCTTCCGCCGTGTGGCAGTGCATATCTATCTTCAAGTTATCTCCATTCTGAAGCGTGAATACGTTTCTGCAATATAATTTTTTTGCAATTATTTCTTTGGCAAATCTTAGCCGTATACAGTATAGCTTTTTGTGATGAAAAATACAATGTGATTTTCGTGGAAAATAGGCTGTGTACTAAATCCATTTTAAATATAAGATCTGGGTGTCGGAACATGATATATACCTAGCTGTGTATAACTTATAGACCAGATTGTCATGTTTTCCCCGAATCATCATAAATAATTGCGCAAACATTAGAAATAATGTATACTATTAATGGTTTTTTACTATCATATTGATTACTCACACAAAATGGAGGTACGCGTATGTTGAAGGTTGGTATGCTTACAAGTGGTGGAGATTGTCAGGCACTCAATGCTGCCATGAGAGGTGTCGCAAAGTCTCTTTACAGAGCTGTGGAAGATGTAGAGATTATCGGATTTGAAGAAGGCTACAAGGGTCTTATCTACGGTGATTTCAAAGTTATGAAAAAAAGTGATTTTTCAGGAATTCTTACAGAGGGCGGCACGATAATAGGAAGCTCCAGACAGCCTTTTAAGCTTATGCGTGTACCGGATGAGAATGGACTTGATAAGGTAGAGGCGATGAAGAAGAATTATAAGTCGCTTGGTCTTGATTGTCTTGTGGTGCTCGGCGGAAACGGAACACACAAGACGGCGAATCTTCTGAGGGAGGAGGGACTCAATGTTGTGACACTCCCTAAGACGATAGACAATGACCTCTGGGGTACGGACATGACCTTCGGCTTCCAGAGTGCGGTCAATATAGCGACGAATGCAATTGACTGTATCCACACTACCGCTTCCTCACACGGAAGAGTATTTATCGTGGAGGTGATGGGACATAAGGTCGGGTGGCTTACACTTCACGCAGGTATTGCGGGCGGAGCGGATATCATTCTTATACCTGAGATTCCATACGATATCAAGTCGGTTGTCGCAGCACTCAACAGAAGAACCAAGGCGGGGAAGAACTTCTCAATACTTGCTGTTGCCGAGGGTGCAATATCCAAGCAGGATGCGGCACTTCCTAAGAAGGAGCTTAAGCAGAAACTCAAGGATAACCCATATCCTTCAGTATCATACAAGATAGGAAGCGAGATACAGGAATTGACCGGTCAGGAGGTTCGTATAACTGTTCCGGGACATACGCAGCGAGGCGGAAGCCCTTGCCCTTATGACAGAGTGCTTGCTTCAAGACTGGGCGCGGCTGCGGCTAAGCTCATCATAGACAAGCAGTACGGCTATATGGTTGGAATTAAAAATGGTGAGATTGTTAAGGTTCCGCTTGCGGATGTAGCGGGCAGGCTTAAGATGGTTGACCCTAATGCGTCCATAATCAACGAAGCGAAGATGTTGGGCATAAGCTTCGGAGATTGATGTGAGGATGAATTAAGACAGCTTTTAGAGAGCTATGAAGGCTGAAACTACCGATGCGACGCATTAGGATGGACAGCAAAATAGCTATAAGAGTAGATAGAATTAATATGGATAGCAAGATAGCTATAAGAGCAGATAGAATTTAAGGAATTGTAATTATGCCATATACAGCTTTATATAGAAAATGGAGACCATCGACCTTTGACGAGGTCAAGGGGCAGGATCATATTGTGACCACGCTCAAGAATCAGGTGATAAATGACCGAATAGGACATGCATACCTGTTCTGCGGAACGAGAGGTACAGGTAAGACCTCGGTCGCAAAGATACTTGCAAAGGCGGTCAACTGCGCTCACCCTGTGGACGGAAATCCATGTGGCGAGTGTGAGGTGTGCCGTGCCGTTGCGGCGGGGGCGAGCATGAACGTGATAGAGATAGATGCCGCTTCCAACAATGGTGTTGACAATATAAGAGAAATCAAGGAGGAGGTAGCATATCCTCCGACGCAGGGGCGTTTCAAGGTATATATAATCGACGAGGTCCACATGCTCTCAATAGGAGCCTTCAATGCACTGTTAAAGACGCTTGAGGAGCCGCCTGCCTATGTAATATTTATTCTTGCAACTACAGAAGCACACAAGATACCTATAACCATCCTGTCGCGCTGCCAGAGATACGATTTTAAGAGGATTTCCATAGATACCATAAGTGCGAGACTGTCAGAGCTTATGGTGGCGGAGGATATCAGTGCGGACGAGAGAGCGTTAAGGTATGTGGCAAAGGCTGCCGATGGATCCATGAGAGACGCGCTGAGTCTTCTGGATCAGTGCCTTGCATTCTATATGGGGCAGGAGCTGAAGTACGAGAATGTGCTTGAGGTCTTAGGTGCCGTTGACACTGAGGTATTTTCTGACTTTTTCAGGGGAATCGTTGCCGGGGATGCGATTGGACTCATCCATAAGCTTGAGAAGATAATAATTGACGGAAGAGACTTAAGCCAGTTCGTGTCCGATTTCACATGGTATCTGAGAAATCTTATGCTGCTGCAGTCGCAGACGGATGCCTCCGATGTGCTTGAGATGTCTGAGGAGAATATGAAGCTTCTTAAGGAGGACGCAAAGCTTACGGATCTGAACGGTGTCATGCGCTATATCAGAATATTTTCCGAATTGTCCGGTCAGCTCAAAAATTCAAGCCAGAAGCGTGTTATGGTTGAGGTTGCGCTCATCAAGATGACACAGCCTGCTATGGAGAAGGGCTTAAATGACGCGTTGATGGACAGAATAGCAGTCCTTGAAAGACGGATGGAGACAGGGCTTGAGGCGGCTGCAAGAGCTATGACTGCCGGGGGCTTTGCGGCGGGAGCCGGGGCACTTACAGGTGACAATGGTGGCATGACAGCGGATGCAGCTATCGGTGGAACACAGGCGGGCATGGGTACTAAGCCGAAGCCGGCGCGCTCCGAGGACATAACGGAGGTCATCAGGAACTGGCGCTCAATATGCAATGGATTGTCGATGGCATTGAAGCCGATTCTTGAGCACTATACAACCAAGGCGAACGGCGGCGGTAATAAGCTCCAGCTCATATATGAGGATGCGACCTACTATTCCATGGTATCAAGGCAGGAGTCTATCGACACGATAAAGCAGGCGATAGCCGCAAAGACAGGGCTTGACATGGAGATAGAGGTGATACATGCTGAGAGCGGAACGGATGTCTCACAGGAGTACGATACCCTTGAGGATATATGCAGAATGAATATCGTGGAGGAAGACTTCTAGGATTTTGTTGTAGACATATTTTGATTATTAAAATATAATATAATATTGTCTGGACTTGAAAATATATGTTTGGCGGATATGCCATGCCTTAGAGCCGGAATGGTTTTACGGAATGGCTTTTAACATTTAATTACAGAATAAAGGAGAATTTTATTATGGCAAAAAGAGGCGGTTTTCCGGGTGCTATGCCTGGTAATATGAATAATCTGATGAAGCAGGCACAGAAGATGCAGCGTCAGATGGAGGAGACTACAAAGGAACTTGAGGAGAAGGAAATTACAGCGTCGGCGGGCGGCGGTGCGGTTTCCGTAACGGTTTCCGGCAAAAAGGAGGTTACCAAGGTCACAATTGACCCTGAGGCAGTTGATACGGATGATATCGAGATGTTAGAGGATATGATTATGGCAGCGACCAATGAGGCGCTCAGACAGATTGAGGAGCTGTCACAGGCTTCGATGGCTAAGATTACAGGAGGACTTGGTGGTCTTGGCGGAGGCTTCCCATTCTAATGGAATACTACGGAAGTCAGATTAATAAGCTTATCGAGGAGCTTTCAAGGCTCCCGGGAATAGGTGCTAAGTCGGCACAGCGTCTTGCATTCCACATTATTGGAATGCCTAGAGAGCAGGTGGACAGTCTCTCAAGTGCCATTGTAAATGCCAAGACGAATGTAAGATACTGTAGCTGCTGTTGTACACTGACAGATGAAGAGCTGTGTCCGATATGCAGCAATCCAAGCCGCAACCACAGGGTTATCATGGTTGTGGAAAACACGAGGGACATGGCAGCGTATGAGAAAACACAGAAGTACGATGGTGTGTATCATGTCCTTCACGGTGCTATATCTCCGATGCTTGGCATAGGACCTAACGATATTAAACTCAAGGAGCTTATGAAGCGCCTTGAGGGTGATGTGGACGAAGTTATTATTGCCACCAATTCAAGTCTGGAAGGGGAAACAACGGCAATGTACATAAGCAAGCTTGTAAAGCCTACCGGAATCAAGGTAAGCCGTATAGCGAGCGGCGTGCCGGTTGGCGGTGACCTGGAGAATATAGATGAGGTGACACTGCTTCGTGCACTTGAGGGAAGAACACAGTTGTAGGGGTCATTGTCAATGCCGCAGGAGAATATTTTAGTAAACGATATAATAACAGATCACAGAGAGCGTATGCTGAACCTTAAGAAGTATTACCCGTTCTTCAAGCTGTCGGAGGTGTCCTTTTCATGGTACAGGGAAGGGATGTACGACAGCCTTGACATGGGGTATATTCTCATGGCGGTACTGCGCTTTTTTATTGAGGAAAACAATTTCAAGGAGAGGGACGTCACCTATACGGAATATGCCGCCTTTATGAGCAGGTGTATAAGACGTGACTTCAAGCTCAATCCGCCTTCGGGGGATATGAGCATTCTTGTTGAATATATTTTTGACAAATTAAAAAATGACGGTAAGCCGTTCATTTTCCGGTATTTTGATCCGGTTGACAGAAAGAAAAAGATATCAAGGGTGAGACTTATCGAGAGCCGCATAGAGGACGGAACGGTATGGTATTCAATCAGCCCGGAGGGAATCGAGTTCTATCTGGACACGAAGGAAATCAAGGACGAGAGCAGGATAAGCGTTGAGCAGCTCCTTCTTGAGAAGATGATACAGTCTAAGGATTTCAAGGGTGGAACGGATGTGGTGCGCCGCATAAACAAAGAGGTGGACTGTCTGTGGCTCAGGAAAAACCGTGTAATGTCGCTGCTTGCCTCGGATATTTTTTCCGGGCTTGAGGCGTATGAGGATTTTTTTGCCACAGGAGTAAAGTGGTTCGAGGAGGAGCAGAAGCTCTTTATAAAGAATTCAGAGCTTATACAGGCGGCTCAGAAAAGAGCGGAGACGGACAAAAATAATGATGATTATGCCTCGTATCTCAAGATAACGGGAGAAATATACCAGCTTGATACGGAGCTTAAGATAGCCATGAATAATCATCTGAAGCTGTTGTCAGCATGCACCCGGCTTGGGATAATGGCAGATGAGATGGTAAAAAAGGCGAAGCTTGGAAGGCTGAGACCGAGCTTTGATTTCAGAAATGCGCTGGAGCTTGCCATGAAGAATGATGACATAACACTTCTTGGCATGCTGGTGCGCCCTATAATGGGACTCAACACCCAAAAAACCTTGGGAATAAAAAGAATCGAGGATCTGATAACCTACAAGCCGGGACGCGATGACAAGGCGGAGCTTATCACAGACACCGTTCCGGAGAATATCGTATATGATGATGAGCTTGAGGATGAGAGAATACGCGGCAACTATTCGGCACTCATAAAGGTTCTGTTATCGCTCCTAAAGAGAAGGGATTGCATTGACCTCAGAACCTTCAACGAATGTGCCGCAAGGATTTTCGGCGAGGAGCTGTTTGAGAATGGTGACTACTACTCATTCATTGTGCATCTGTGCCAGAAAAAGGAGTACAGCTTCGAGGCGGACAGACAGAAGCCGGAGACATTTCTTGATGAAATCTTCCATGACTGTGCCCAGACCCAGGAATACGCTTCCTGTCTCGGAACCCACTTCACCATAACCCCCGCCGACCCACCCGATGAAATCGAGCTTGCAGAAGGCTTCACGGTATCAAACATACTTTTTACAAAACAGTAAACAGCAAAAACTAAAACAACGCCAATATAGTTAAATTACACAACGTCCGGGTCAAAAAAAAGTAGAAAGGAACACACACACATGGAGCAACGCAATCTGGAAAAAGCCCTTGAGCTTGCCGCCGCACTGATAAGAGGAGACAGAGTGAGTGCGTCAGGCGGCAATGTGGCACTCTATGAGGAATATTCTTCCAATTCGCAGGTATATGATGCGCTCAGGCTGATTTTAAAGAAGTTCGGGCTGGAGCTTTATGAATATAATAATGCACTGTTTGTCAGTGCGGATGAGGATAACGCCGGCATGGGAGATGCCGGCTTTGGCTTTACTAATGAGGAGCTGAGGCACGCTCTTGGTGTCAGGGTGAACAAGGAGCTTTTTTTGTGTTATCTTATAATATACTGCACCATGACGGAATTCTATAAGACGTCGGGCAGCTACACCTACACGGAGTTCGTAAGACATGAGGATGTCATAAAGGCTGTTGACAGCGCTTTGGTGAAGGTTATTGACCCTTCGGCAGGGCTTGTGCTTGATGATGTTGAGGAGAACAGCTTTAAGACGCTTGCGCTGCTGTGGGATGAGCTTCCTGTCACGTCGACCGATGACGTTCAGGGACAGAGAGCCGCCAGAAATTCCAAGACGGGCTATGTTAAACTTACGTTTAACTTTCTTGTGGCTCAGGGGCTTTTCGTGGAAAATCAGGATAAATATTATCCGACAGACAGGTTCAAGGCTATGGCGGAGAATTATTACAGTATCAACAGAGGCAGGCTATACGAGATATTAACAAGGGAAGAACAGGAGGCACAGAATGCCACAGATTAACAGAATCAGGGTCAACAATATAAAATATAATTTTGGCACTCAGTTCTACGATGATTTTCTGATGCGTTTTTCGTGCAGGAACACCATATATGACCTTGCAAACGGCGGAGGTAAGAGTGTGCTCATGCTTCTTCTGCTTCAGACGATGCTTCCGAATTGTACTCTTGACGAGAAGCAGCCTGTGGAGAAGCTGTTCGCGCAGCCGGGAGGAAGCACCACGATACATTCGCTTGTGGAGTGGAAATTAGATTCCTGCGATGTAAAGAACGGCTACAAGTACATGACCTGCGGCTTCTGCGCGCGTAAGGCGAGGGCAGGTGAGGACGCTGAGGGAGAGCAGAAGACAGGAATAGAGTATTTTAACTACTGTATTTTTTACAGGGAGTTCGGGGACAATGATATCAAGAATCTTCCGTTGTCCGATGGCAGGGAGAGAATTACCTACAATGGGCTGAAGGCATACCTGCGCGACCTTGAGAAGAAGGACTTCGGTGTGAAGGTGCGGCTTTTTGAGCGCAAGGGGGATTACCTAAGCTTTATAAATGACTATGGAATCTATGAGAGCCACTGGGAGCTGGTAAGGGGAATCAATAAGACCGAGGGACATGTCAGGACTTATTTTGAGAGTAATTACAGAACCACCAGAAAGGTTGTCGAGGATTTACTGATAGAGGAGATTATTGAGAAGTCGTACAACAACCGTATCCGCGGCGGTAACGGCGATGATGAGATGTCAAAGACCCTTCTTGAGATAAAGGATAAGCTATTGGAGCTTGCAAAGAGAAGGGAGACGATGGATAATTACGATAAGGAGATTAAGCTCATATCCGATTTTTCCACCAAGGTGACAGACTTCGGAAATATATTTGAGCGCAAGGAGGAGGGAAAGAACAGGCTCTTTAAGTACCTTCTCATGGCACAGGCGCAGACGAAGAAGAACGAAGCGCAGGCGCAGAAGCTTGCCGCAGATATAGCGGGCATCAGGCAGGCACAGCTTGAGGAGGAGAGGCTTATATCGGCGGCGCTTATCGCCGATGAGGAGGCGGAGCTTAGAAAGGTGCGTGCTCTGGTGGACAGCCTTTCGGAGAGCTATGAGCAGGCAGAGAAGAGCTTCGATAAAAAGAAGGAGGAGCTTGAGCTTTCCTACGCGGCGGAGGACTATGCGGATTATGTAAGGCAGGAGAGAAGCCTTGCGGAGCTTAAGCAGTATATTGACAACCGCAGCAGGGGAAGAGAGGACCTTGCAAAGGAGCTTGAAGGTCTGGCAGCGGCGAAGCACGCATATATGGCGGAGGAGCTTTCCACAACCGGGCACAGCCTTAGTGAAACAGAGGCAGAACTGCAGGAGAGCACGGAGGCGCTTGATAATCTTAGAGAGAATTACCGCATGAGCGATAACGAGTGTGCGAGAATCGACGGAGAGCTGGCCGGATACCGGAGGCAGGTTAAGGAGCTTGAGGGCGAGCTTGCAGGTAAGTTAAAAGCAACGCCGCTCCTTGTGACGGAGAATGCGCCGGCGGAGGCAGAGCGCTATGGGGAAAATATCGCGGCATTGAAGGAAGCACTTGCGGCATTGGGTGATGAGCAGGCTAAGCTTAAGCTAAAGAGCGACAGCGATATAAATGAGCATGCGCAGACAACAGCGCAGCTGCAGATTTGCAGTAACAATATAGAGAAGCTTGAAAAAGAGCTTGCGGAGGCTAAGGACAGGGAGCGGGAGCTTGCTGCACTTGCGAAGGTGTACAGTGAGCCGGATACGGATAATCTGCTTAGGTCACTTGGAGGTATTTATGACAGAATACTTTCACAGCGTGAACAGTTAAAAAATAAGAAGAGTGAGACACAGGGCTATATAAGCGCCATAGAGAACCTTAAACCTGTAGATTCCGATGGTGTTAAGAGAATGTGCGAATATCTTTCGAGCAGATATGAGGGAAGCGTTGTGAGCGGCGCCGAATATCTGAGGGAGAAAACAAGCGATGAATGTGCCGCACTCGCGGCACGTTTTCCGTACCTTCCGTATTCCGTGCTTGCGGGTGAGGACTATGACAGTATATGCCGTGACAGGAATGTGATGGCAATGGACTGCGGAGTAGTCCCGATAATAAGACTGTCGGCAGTGGAAGCACTGTTAGAGAACGATAATGAACCGGCGGTGCCGCAGGATGATGACAACTATATGCTTGCGTGCCGTGACCTGTCATTTATATATGATGAGGCGGGACGTCAGGCGGGGATAAGGAAGGCGTCGGAGGAGCTTGAGCAGATAAATGCAGAGCTTGTGAAGCTTGAGGACAGATATGAGGCGGTAAAGAGCGACTATGAGAGGGTGAGCGGTTATGTATGCACACCACTGAAAAATACTTCCCAGCTTGAGCTGCTTCTTGCAGGTCAGAGGTCGGAGCTTGAACACCTTGACAGCCGGCTTGAAAGGCTTGCCGATATCAATGAGGGCGCAAAGGAGCGCTCCCTGCAGATATCAGGTCAGAGGTCGGAGCTTGAAAGGAAGCTTTCGGAAAGTATTGAGATAAGGGATAACCTTGAGGATATAGTGCGCCTCAGTGAAAGGCTTGCCGAGTATTTACAGGAGATAAAAAAGAGCGAAGCTGATAAGGAATCGGCAGTCAAGGCAAGGAGGCTCTCAAAGGAGCTGTGCGAGAGCAGGGAGAGGGCATTTAAGGAGCTGGAGAATAAAAGAAATATACTTCAGGAGACTATAGCTAAGATAAAAAAGACATGGGAGCGGTACGCTCCTTACTATAAGGAGCAGGCAGACACCGAAGCTGAACAGGAAAAAGCGAATGTCACGGCAGACGAGATAGACGCGAAATTTAATGCGATATATTCACTTATCACTGATGAGCTGGGAGATATAGCGGACAAGGAAAAGCTCATGTCTAACTGCACGGCGGCAATGAAAAAGGCGGAGCGCTCGATGCTTTACAGAGGTGTGAGCCTTGAGAGGGCAAAGGAGCTTGACAGCCGTGGACTTTTAAAGGAGAAGAGCAATGCGCAGATAAATGCCATGGCTGATGAGCAGGAGAAGCTCAGGCAGAACATGAAGAACCTGCAGGGGGAGCTTGATGCTGCCGGCACACAGATGAACAGGATTGAGGGAAGTTGTGAGTACGCGAAAAGAAGCTATGAGGAGCATTACGGAGAGTATATGCCTGTGGAAATAAATAATCCTCAGGAATATGCAGGGCAGCACAGGGCGGAGCTTTCGAGGCTTAAAAAGGAGCTTTCAAGACTTTCGGGGCTTGAAAAGGATAATCTCAAGGAGCAGACGGCATGTATGGTGATGCAAAAGGATCTTGAACGCATGGTAAGGACTGCCGCTCCGGATGCAGATGATATTATAAGCCGGATGACAACCGAGGGCGCGGATGCAGGCAGTGTGTCCGATGAGAAGCTCACCAACGAAATGTATGAGGAGGCAGGGCGTGCCTTTGACGGTGTGTTGAAGGAGGAGCAGAAAAAGCGCACTGCATTCACCAGGGCACGGGATATGCTTGTCGATGAGCTTATGAGGCTTAATGCGTATGAGCTTGCACAGGAGGTGAAGCAGAATGTCCTTCCTCCGCAGACACAGGAGGAGGCAGCGGCTCTCACGGATGCGCTTGGAACAACCAAGGAATGTATTGGATTAGAGCGCGACAGAATAAGCAGGGGCATTGAGGACATGGAGCTTATCAAGAGCAATTTTGAGAACAGATGTGTCCAGATATGCACCAATATACGCTCTGAGCTTGAAAGGCTGGATAAGCTTTCAAGAATCACTCTTGACGAGGAAGCTATTCCGGTATTGTCATTGCAGATTCCGTATGTGAAGGAAGAAATGTATAAAGACAGGATGTCTGTATATATTAATGAGACGGTATCCCTGGCAGAGGGCTTCAGGACTATGGACGAGAGGCTTAAATTCATAAGGGGAAGGCTCTGCTGGAAGAGACTGTTCTCCGTCATAGTTACGGACATGAACAGTATAAGATTAAGCCTGTACAAGCGTGAGAGGATAAAGGATCAAAGCCGTTATCTGCGCTATGAGGAGGCAGTCGGAAGTACAGGGCAGTCACAGGGTATATATATCCAGTTCCTTGTCTCTGTGATCAATTATATTGCAAGCATAAACGCAGGAGGAAAAGAGGCAGCAGTGCTCGGAAAGACGATATTCATTGATAATCCGTTCGGTGCGGCGAAGGATATATATATCTGGGAACCTATCTTTAAGCTTTTAAAGACCAACCATGTCCAGCTCATTGTCCCGGCACGAGGAGCTACTCCGGCTATAACAGGACGATTCGATGTCAATTATGTACTTGGACAGAGACTTGTGGATAAAAAACAGCAGACAGTTGTGGTTGATTACCACAGTCAGGTAGCAGAGAGCGAACTTGAATACGAAAGACTAACTTTTTCACAGGAAAGTTTTGATTTTCTCTAGGTGCTGTGGTAAACTGAAAAAAGCATGTAATGTGAGGTGAACATATTGGACAAGTATGAGTTGACCATTAAGATAGAAAAACTGGATAAGCTTGTAAAGAGCGGGGATTATGTCAATGCTGCCAAGGTTGCAGAGCAGCTTGAATGGAAGAAGATGAAACAGTGGACAGTCATGTCCAATGCTATAGAGGCGTATGTTGCAACAGGGAAATATGATAAGGCGAGAAATGTGTGCATTTATGCTTATAACCGTAAGCTTGGCGGAAGGAGACTTCTGGCAACTCTTATGGAGATGTATGTCAAGCTCGGTGAGCTGGATGACGCGGAGGAGATTTATCAGGAGTATGTGGAGCTGGCACCGCGTGATGTGACCGGGTATATCCTTCTGTATAAGTTAAAGCGCGCTAAGAAGGCACCTGTCGAGGAGCTTATAACCATTCTTCAGAACTACAAGGATAAGGAGCTTGACGAGGAGTATGAGTATGAGCTTGCGCTTCTCTACAGCGAGGCAGGACTTACCGACAAGTGTGTGAGGGAATGTGATGAGCTGGTGCTGTGGTTCGCAGATGGAATATATGTCGAGAAGGCATTGAGACTTAAGCAGATGTATGTTCCGCTGACACCGGGGCAGATGGAGAAGCTTGCAAGGCTTGAGAAGCTGTCCTCGCTCGGAATAAACAGCTCAGATGTGTATGACGGCATGGGCGGTGAGCCGGCGCAGACGGAAGCAGCAGCAACAGAGGCGGAGCCGGGCATAGCTTATGGGTATGATGACCGCGCGTACAATAAGCAGGGATACAATACCGACAATGCCGGTGCGTATGATAATGGAGAATATGATACCCGCGATATTAGTGCGTACGAACAACATGAATATGATACCCGCGATACCCGGCAGGATTATAATATGTCTTATGAGCCGACAGCTGAGGAAGCAGAGGACTATGACAAAGAGGCATTATATGCCCTTGATGAAGAACAGGAGCAGCATGAGCAGCAGAAGCCGGGTATCGTTGAGGAGCCTGTGAGCCATGAAGCGGAGCTGGAAGAAACGGAAGAGCCAGAAGAGCCGGAAGAGCCGGAAGAGCCAGAAGAGCCGGAAGAGCCAGAAGAGCCGGAAGAGCCGGAAGATTATGCCGAAGAGGCGGATTCTGCGGATGAGGAGAACAAGCTGGTATACATTGATGATATAGGAAACACAACAGAGTGGTCACCTATAGATATCGATAATGCTATATCAGCGCAGCCGGAGCCTGAAAAAGAAGTTAAACCACAGCCTTTAGAGAAAAAGCCTGCAAAGACAGCTATAAAAGAAGATATGCAGAAGCTTGAGCCGGATTATGATATAAGTATAAAGGTTCCCGACTATTCAGTATATGACACCAGAAACGTGCAGCAGGAGCTTAAGGCGAATGTCAATGAGATAATGGAGGCATATAAGAACAGGGAGAGAACCGAGGCACTCAGGGAAGCGGCACAGCTTGAAGATATACAGGATGATTCTGAGCCTACGAAGGAAATTATAATCAACAAGCACCAGTGGCGCAAGGCGTCAAGGAATGCAGCAAAGACACATGACGACAATGGAAAAAAGGCTTCGCCCGGCAGTACTGTGTCCGACAGCAGGCTGCATGATATTAATGCCCTGAAAGATGCCGATATAAGAGAAGTCACGCAGCAGCTTACGCTTGAACAGATGTCGGAGCTTGTAGCACAGCTTCAGGCTGAGCAGGAGCGGAGAAGGAGGGAGGCGGCAGCAGACCGCGAAGCCAACTCTTCACAGATGGACATAACACAGTGGCTTTCCGATTTAGATGATGAGGATGATGAGAAGCAGCCTGATAATCGTGCCACAAGGGAGATTCCTGTAACTGAGATTAAGAAGATGGTTATGCCTGTCAAATCAGAAGAGGAACAGGCTGAGGCACCACAGCAGCATGCACAGGACAGAAGGCGGGAGCCTGCACAGACTGAGCATAAGGCAGATGACTACAGCAAAGAGGAGAGGGAAGCTCTCGAGAGGACGGTCAGGGAGATAGCTGCGTCAATCAATCAGGATGAGGAACCGAAGGCAGAATCAGATAAGCAGGAGCCTGAAGCTGAGGAGGAAGAATTCGAGGAGATTCCGGATATAGATGACAATGAGAGCATCGAAGAGGAAAATGATGTAAACGATGAGTCAGATGAAACAGGAGGTGTGCCTGATCTTGAACATGCGATAAATGCCGGAATAGAGCAGATAATCGAGGATAATGCCAAGGCAGCTGTAGGAGTTTCTGATTCGGGAAGATATCTGCTCAAGGCTGAGGAGAGAGTATTTCTTGACAGATATTTATATATGTCCGGCATGGAGAAGAGGTTGTGCAGATACATCGGAGCTAAGAGAGCTGAGGCTGTGGGAAAGCTTGATAATGCAGGGCATGCAGCCATCATGGGCAGCCGCACCACCGATAAGACAGCCTTTGCAATCAATCTGTTTAAAGCACTTCATGCGTATGACGAAGACCGTGACCAGAAGCTTGCGCGCATATCAGCGGAAAAGATAAATGAGAAGGGCTATGAGGTGTATGCGGATAAGCTCGCAGGTCAGACTCTCGTAATTGAGAATGCAGGACGGTTAAAGAGGGAAACACTTGTCTCGATGATGAAGCTTAGTCGCAACACATTGTTTATTATCATGGACGAGGAGTTCGAGATAAATAAGCTCTTTGCGGACAATCCGGATCTTGCAGATAATTTCACGGGCTGCTTTTTACTTAAGCAGTATACGGTAAATGAGCTTGTGGATATTGCCAAGGATTATGCGGAGAGTCAGGGATGGAGAGTCGAGGATAAGGCACTTTTAAAGCTGTATCTGATACTCAGCCAGGTTCCGAATGATGATCAGGGTAATGTTGTTGAACTGGTAAAGGAGATAATGAACCACGCTGCAGGACATGCGAAAAACAGGCTTGGCAATAAGCTTTTCGGCAGATTCCGTTCTGTTCTTACCATCAAGGAGGGTGACTTAAGCTCAGAGGATGAGTATGAAGATGACGAGGACGAAGAGAATACGGAAGCTGAGGAGGATACGCAGCCGGATGACTCTATAGAGAATGACAGGGATAAGCCTAAAAAAGAGAAAA
>OGGB01001355.1_pt1 | contig 17332 bp, 9 predicted proteins | sample 1571111 | NCBI WGS metagenome assembly OGGB01 (sample SAMEA2582067, study PRJEB24529) | metagenome | biome: Human gut stool | place: China | collected 2011
CAAGGACCCTCTGATTAACAGTCAGATGCTCTAACCGACTGAGCTAAGGAAGAATGTTGTTTTTTCTCAAATGCGGTGCAAAAGTAATAGGATATTTTGAAATATGCAATATCTTTGCAAAAAAAATATCGAAATGGACAAAATAATTGGAATGGGCAACGCCCTTGTTGATGTTCTTGCTACTCTCAACGACGACCAAATTCTAAACGAAATGGAATTGCCCAAGGGGAGCATGACTCTGATTGATGAAACGAAACTGCTGATAATCAATGAGTGTTTCAGCGAAATGGAAACAGAACTGGCCACCGGGGGCTCTGCAGGAAATGCAATTCGTGGTATGGCATGCCTCGGAGCAGGAACAGGATTCATTGGTAAGGTTGGCAATGACGCATATGGAAAGTTTTATCGGCAAAGTTTGTTGGAACGGGGAACTGAAGCAAATTTATTGGTATCTTCCGAGTTACCTTCGGGGGTAGCTTCCACTTTTATATCGCCTGACGGGGAACGTACTTTCGGTACTTACCTGGGTGCTGCTGCTACATTAAAGGCAGAAGACCTTTCACGGGAGATGTTTAAGGGCTATACTTATTTGTTCATTGAAGGTTATCTGGTACAGGATCACGATATGATACTTCGTGCCATTGAACTGGCAAAAGAAGCCGGATTGCAAATCTGCCTGGATATGGCAAGCTATAATATTGTGGAGCAAGACCATGATTTCTTCTCTTTATTGATAAACAAGTATGTCGATATTGTGTTTGCCAATGAGGAGGAGGCCAAGGCATTTACGGGTAAGGAGCCTGAAGAGGCACTGGATGTGATTGCCAAAATGTGCAGCATCGCTATTGTGAAGTTGGGTGCCAGAGGGTCACTCATCCGTAAAGGTACGGAAGAGGTGCATGTGCATGCTGTCACTGTGGACAGGGTAATAGATACGACCGGTGCAGGTGATTATTTCGCTGCCGGTTTTTTATATGGACTGACTTGCGGATATTCCCTGGAGAAATGTGGTAAGATAGGTTCTATCCTTTCAGGAAGCATCATCCGGGTGATCGGTGCAGAAATGCCTGCCGAGTGGTGGGAAGATATCAAAACGAGAATCAGTGAACTATAATAAACAGGATATGAAGAAAATACTGAAAGTACGCTGGATAACTGCTTTACTGTTAGTAGTAGGTGCAGTTGTCTTTTTTAGTTTCAAGAGTGGCGATAGCCGCAGTTTCCAGATTGCAAAGAACCTGGATATATTCAACTCCATTGTGAAGGAACTGGATATGTTCTATGTAGATACGTTGGATCCGAATAAGACGATACGTGAGGGTATCGATGCGATGCTGTATTCGCTGGACCCCTATACGGAGTTTTATCCGGAGGAGGATCGTAGTGAACTGGAACAAATGCTTAAGGCTTCTTATGGAGGTATAGGTTCTATCATTCGATATGAGCCGAAACTGAAGCGTACGGTGATTGTAGAACCTTACGAAAATATGCCTGCTGCGGAAGTGGGATTGAAAGCAGGTGATATCTTGCTTGAAATAGATGGAAAGGATTTGACCGGAAATACGGATGTGAGTAAAATGCTTCGTGGACAGGTGGGGACAAGTTTCCAACTGAAGGTTGAGCGTCCCGGTGAGGCAAAGCCATTGGATTTTACAATTGTTCGTAAGAACATCCAGTTGCCGTTTATTCCTTATTACAGCAAACTGGACAACAATATCGGTTATATCAACCTGAGTACTTTCTCCGGAAATCCTTCCAAAGAGTTTAAGAAAGCTTTCCTTGATTTAAAGAAACAGGGTATCACTTCATTGGTAATCGATTTACGTAATAATGGCGGTGGTTTGTTGGAAGAAGCTGTAGAGATAGCCAATTACTTTTTGCCCCGTGGCAAGACGATTGTAACCACGAAAGGCAAGATAAAACAAGCCAGCAATACGTATAAGACATTGCGCGAACCGTTGGATACGGATATTCCTATTGCTGTATTGGTAAATAGCGGTACGGCTTCTGCTTCGGAAATCCTGGCGGGTGCATTGCAGGATTATGACCGGGCAGTGATTGTGGGTAACCGTACATTTGGAAAAGGCTTGGTGCAGGTTCCGCGTACTTTGCCTTATGGTGGTACGATGAAGGTGACTACTTCCAAATATTATATTCCCAGTGGTCGTTGTGTACAGGCGATAGACTACAAGCATCGTAATCCGGATGGTAGTGTAGGACGTATTCCTGATAGTTTGACTACGGTATTCCATACGGCTATCGGACGTGAAGTGCGTGATGGCGGTGGCGTGACACCGGACGTTGCAGTGGAACAGGAAAAGTTACCTAATATTTTGTTCTATCTGGTGAATGATAATCTGATCTTTAATTATGCTACGCAATACTGCCTGAAGCATCCTACAATCGCTTCTCCCGAGAATTTTGAAGTGACGGATGCTGATTATGCAGAGTTTAAGGAAATGGTGAAGAAGGCGGACTTTAAATATGACCAGCAGAGTGAGAAGATTCTGAAGAACTTGAAAGAAATGGCAGAATTTGAAGGCTATATGAAAGATGCTTCTGAAGAATTTAAGGCACTTGAACAGAAACTTAGCCATAATCTGGACCGTGACCTGGATTACTTTGCAAAAGATATCAAGAACATGATAGCACAAGATATTATCAAACGTTATTATTTCCAGCGTGGCGGCATCATCCAGCAACTGAAGGATGACAATGACCTGAACGAAGCAACGAAGGTACTGGGCAACTCGGAGGAGTATAAGAAAATGCTGGGCGTACCGGAAACTACGGTCATAAAAGAGAAGGGGAAGGAAACAAGTCTGGTGAATTTTAATTCATACCGAAAAAGCAGTCTGATGATTTTTGATTATGTAGTGTAGGCTATAGCTTGTAGCTTCTTAAAATAAGTAACCGGATAATTTTACGGCCTATCTTTACCTTCCCGGAAAAGATAATCCATAAAGTTATCCGGTTTTTTGGTGGAAAACAATTACCTTTGCTGGCAGGTTACTTGTAAATCAATATATATGAGAATATCTCTGTTGTTATTTTGCATATTTTCTCTTTTTAGTAGCTTATCACGTGGTTCCTCTATTCCTTTCTCTCCCATCGTGAGGAGCTATTCCGTATCAGATTATAATGCAGGTATTCAGAACTGGTCTATCACTCAGGATGATAGAGGAGTTATGTATATTGGCAATAACAAAGGTCTGCTGGAGTTTGATGGAAATAGCTGGGAGCTTCATGAATTACCTTCCAGGAACATAGTACGCTCTGTATATATCGGTAAAGACGGTAAAATATTTGTGGGCTCTTTCGAAGAGTTCGGATATTTCGAACGTAATTCATTGGATAGCCTTGTGTACCACTCTTTAAAAGATGAGGCGAAAGATTTCCGGTTCCATAATGATGAAATCTGGACGATTACGTCGGCACATGGGGAGATTGTATTTCAATCTTTCGGTTCTCTGTTTTTTTATGACGGGCATACTGTGAAGGGGATTCGTACAAAAACTCTTCCTTTGAATCTGTTTCAGGTAGGAGATACGGTTTATTCTCAACAGATAAATGGAGGGCTTTTCATTCTTGCAAAGAATGGGCTGGAAAATCTGATTGAACGAAAATTACTGGGAAACAGTGATGTGGTGGCAGGACTTCCGTATGATGGCGGGGGTTTATTCCTGACACAAAAGAGTGGCGGTTTTGTTTACCAGAATGGAAAGATACAGAAGTGGCATACAGAATGTGATGCTGAACTCGAAAAGTACTCTGTAAACCGGGCTGTAATGACAAAAGACAGTTGCTATATTATCGGTACGCTTTCTAATGGAATTTATGCAATAGATAAAGAAGGACGTTTACTTTGGAAAGAGAATACGGACAGTCGCTTACAGAATAATACCGTATTAGGGCTGTATTGTGATGCCGATAACAATGTTTGGGCAGCTTTGGATGAAGGTATAGCCTATATACAAAATAACTCCCTGGTATATTATTATGAACCTCCTTACCGGAAAATAGGAATGGTCTATGATGTGCTGGTGAAAGAGGATGAGGCTTATATCGCTTCCAATCAAGGACTTTACAGGATTAGGAACAGAGTCCCTGAACTTGTGCCGGGACTGGAAGAGCAGGCATGGTTCGTTGGTGAATGGGGAAAACAGATATTATGCGGACATAATAAAGGAACTTTTCAGATATCGGGTTCGCAGGCATCGCTGATTTCGGATGTGAGAGGAGCGATGTGCATGAAAGAAGTCAATCTGGAAGGACGTTCGTTCTTATTGCAAGGTACCTATACGTTTCTGAATTTATACAATGAGGAGCCTTCGGGCATCTGGAGGTTTCTGCGGTCGTTAGGCGGGTTTACCCACATGGTGCGGGAGATCGAGATGGATCCGCAGGGGAATATCTGGGTGAAGCATTTACGGAAAGGATTATTCCGTTTTCGGATTAATCCGGATCTGAAACGGGTAGAAGATGTCAGAACCTATATGGAACTGGGTGATGTGAAAGATGGGGACTTCTCTTTGTTTAAGATCAACGGACGGGTTGTTTTTTCAAATGGGGAAACGTTTTACACTTACGAAGATATGAATGATTCTATTATTCCTTATGAATCGATGAATGAACAATTGGCGGATTTGAAAGGAATACATAGTGTGAGTCATACAAAAGGCAATCTATACTGGTTTGTCAGCAGTAAGATGGCATATTTGGTGAAATGTGAGATGAATGTTTTCCGGATTGAACATAGAATTCCGTTTTCTTTGTTTGATGGTTTGTCTATAGAGGAGAGAGCAGCGATGGTTTATGACAAGGCGAGTGGCAGTTCCTATCTCTGCTTGAATAATGCTGTTGTCCGGATTGATTCAGATAGTTCTCTTTTGTACAAATCTTCTATTAGGCGCTCTTTGTGGATTTCGGCTATAACGACTGAGTCGGAGTGGACGGGAAAAATAAAACGATTGTCGGTGCAAAAAGAGAACAAGATTGATGCAGATTTGAATACCGTATGCTTCTCTTTATGCTATCCGGTTTATAATGACTATACTTACAAGGTAAGATATAAATTGGAAGGACTATCCGATCAGTGGGTGGAAGGTGACCGCAGCCTGCAGAAGAAATATACCCGTTTGCCATTTGGGTCGTATGTTTTTAAAGCTGAGATTTATAATGAGAATGAAGTATTGGCATCGGTTATGCTACCTTTTGAAGTCTTGAGACCTTGGTATCTATCATATTGGGCTATCACCGGTTATGTTCTGATTGGGCTATTGTTGTTATTGTTGTTGCAATACATCGTTTATCAGTCTGTGAAGAAGAAGAAAGACAGGGTGATTGAACAGCAACGTATTGCCCATCAAGCTGAGATAGAAATACAGGAAAAGAAGATTATCGAATTGGAGAAAGAGCAACTGGAAGCTGATTTACGTTTTAAGAGTAAAGAGCTGTCCGGAGTTGTGATGACCAATATTGCCCATCAGGAGTTTTTGAATTCGTTGAAAGAAGAAATACAACAGCAGAAGTTATCAGGGCAGTATACGCGGAAGAATCTGGATAAGCTCTTAGTGCTGATTAACCAAAGTATCGTTTCAGATGAGGAAAACTGGAATATGTTCCAGGCGAATTTTGACCGGATACATGAGAACTTCTTCCGAAACCTGAAACAACAATATCCGGATCTGACAGCAGGTGATTTACGTTTCTGTGCTTTACTCCGCCTGAATATGCCGACAAAAGAGATTGCCAAGTTGCTGAATATATCGGTGAGAGGCGTAGATGCAGCAAGATATCGCTTGCGTAAGAAATTTAATCTATCTCAGGAAGATAGTCTGACGGATTTTATGATTAATTTTAAATAGTTGATTCTTAACGTAATAATATGAAAGGAAGTACTAAAATAGTACCTCCTTTTTTTGTGTTTTGCACTAAAGGTACTTTTGTTGTAGCTCTGTATTGTGGCGGTTTAAGGTGCTTTCTCTTTATTTGCAGCGAAATCATTTTTCTCCAAAAATAATAAAGAATGAAAAGCATGAGACAATTAATCCTTAAGGTACAATCGTTTTTAATTTTATTGGTGCTGGTATCTGCCAATATGCAAGCACAAACATCTCCTGTCGATATGGATCGCTTTATTGATGATCTGATGAAGAAGATGACTCTGGAAGAGAAAATCGGCCAGTTGAACTTGCCTGTTACGGGTGAAATAACCACCGGACAAGCCAAGAGTAGTAATGTGGCTAAGCGTATCCGTGCCGGTGAAGTGGGCGGACTCTTTAACTTGAAAGGCGTGGAGCGTATTCGTGACGTTCAGAAGCAGGCGGTAGAAGAAAGTCGTCTGGGTATTCCTCTTTTATTTGGTATGGATGTAATTCATGGATACGAAACTGTATTCCCTATTCCTTTGGGATTATCCTGTACCTGGAACATGAAAGCTATTGAAGAATCTGCACGTATTGCCGCTATCGAAGCCAGTGCTGATGGTATTTGCTGGACATTCAGTCCGATGGTGGATGTTTCCCGTGATCCCCGTTGGGGACGAGTTTCCGAAGGGAATGGTGAAGATCCCTTCTTGGGAGCGGAGATTGCGCGTGCTATGGTACGTGGTTATCAAGGGAAAGATATGAGTAGTAATGATGAGATTATGGCTTGCGTGAAGCACTTTGCGTTATATGGGGCATCAGAAGCCGGACGCGACTATAATACAGTGGATATGAGTCATCAACGTATGTTCAACGAATATATGTTACCTTATCAGGCTGCCGTGGAAGAAGGTGTGGGTAGTGTGATGGCTTCATTCAATGAAGTGGATGGTGTACCGGCTACCGGAAATAAGTGGCTGATGACCGATGTACTTCGTAAGCAGTGGAACTTTGATGGGTTCGTTGTGACGGACTATACCGGTATCACTGAAATGACCGATCATGGTATGGGTGATACACAAACAGTTGCAGCCTTGGCTCTGAATGCAGGTGTCGATATGGATATGGTGAGCGATGCTTTTACAAGCACACTTAAGAAATCTCTGGAAGAAGGAAAAGTTTCAGTAAAGGCTGTTGATGCTGCTTGTCGCCGTATTCTGGAAGCTAAGTATAAGCTGGGTCTTTTTGATAACCCCTATAAATATTGTGATATAACCCGTCCTAAAAAACAAATCTTTACGAAAGAACACCGTGCTATAGCCCGTAAGACAGCTTCGGAAAGCTTTGTTCTCTTGAAGAATGAGAATAGTGTACTCCCTCTGGCAAAGAAAGGTACCATTGCTGTAGTAGGTCCTTTGGCTGATAGCCGTAGCAATATGCCGGGCACGTGGAGTGTGGCTGCTGTGATGAACAAATATCCTTCTTTGATTGAAGGTCTGAAAGAAGTAGTGGGAGGCAAGGCTAAAATTCTTACGGCTAAAGGAAGTAATCTGATGAGTGATGCCGAATACGAAGAACGTGCTACTATGTTTGGCCGTACCCTGCATCGTGACAATCGTACAGATAAGGAACTGCTGGATGAGGCACTTGCTGTAGCTGCCAAGTCTGACGTGATTGTTGCTGCTTTGGGTGAGTCTTCCGAGATGAGCGGTGAAAGTAGTTGTCGTACAGACCTCGAAATGCCGGATACGCAACGTGCACTTTTGCAGGAATTGTTGAAAACCGGCAAACCGGTGGTATTAGTGTTGTTTACCGGTCGTCCGTTAGTATTGAATTGGGAGCAGGAAAATGTACCTGCTATTCTGAATGTGTGGTTTGGTGGTAGTGAAGCTGCTCTTGCCATTGGTGATGTACTGTTTGGAAATGTAAATCCGAGTGGCAAACTTACTGCTACTTTTCCGAAGAGTGTAGGACAGATTCCTTTGTTCTATAACCACAAGAATACCGGTCGTCCTTTGCCTCAAGGGGCCTGGTTCCAGAAGTTCCGTAGCAATTATCTGGATGTAGATAACGAACCGCTTTATCCGTTTGGATATGGCTTGAGCTATACTACTTTCTCTTATAGTGATATTACATTGGATAAATCGTCCATGAATATCAATGGAGAGATTACGGCAACTGTAACGGTAACCAATACAGGTAAGTATGACGGTTCGGAAGTAGTGCAGCTATATATCCGCGATCTTATAGGCAGTGTGACACGTCCGGTGAAAGAACTGAAAGGCTTTGAAAAAATCTTCCTGAAAGCCGGTGAATCCAAACAAGTGTCTTTCAAGCTAACAGCTGATATGTTGAAGTTCTACAATTACAATCTGGATTTTGTGTGCGAACCGGGCGACTTTGAAGTAATGATAGGTGGTGATAGCCGTGATGTGAATAAGGCCCTATTTTCGCTTCAATAAGTATCTGCCTGGTAGTAGATAGATAAAGAACGAATACAGAAACTTTATTAAAAATAAATATCTGATAACTAATTAGTTCTGCGAGTATGTAGTAGTTATAAAGTAGTACCATGTTTAGGCGTGGTACTCTTGTGGTAGCCTGTTTTTTGACTTAAATCAATTATTGCTATACGTTTGCAGAGTAATTTTAAATCAATACAAAATGAAAAGAAATCTATTAATTACATGTGTGATGTTGCTGTTTGCTGTCGTTTCGATGGCGCAGAACAAGATTACAGTTTCGGGTGTCGTTACAGATAAGACAGGCGAAACTGTTATAGGTGCTTCTGTTCGGGTAAAAGGACAGGAGAATATGGGAACTATTACGGATATCGACGGAAAATACCAGATTCCTGGCGTACCGGCAAATGCCACTTTGATATTCAGCTATATTGGTATGAAGGAACAGGAAGTGGCGCTTAATGGGCGTTCTACAGTGAATCTTATGATGGAAGAGGATAGCCAGCTCATTGAAGAAGTTGTAGTAGTAGGTTATGGTAGCGCCAAGAAGCGTGATTTGACCGGTTCTATTGTAACAGTGAAAGCTGCCGAGATTGCTTCAAAACCATCTACCAATCCTTTGGCTTCTATTCAAGGTAAGGTTGCCGGTGTGCAGGTTATCAATACAGGACGTGCCGGGCAGGATCCGGAAATTCGTGTTCGCGGTACAAACTCTATCAATGGTTATACTCCTTTATATGTAGTGGACGGACTGTTTACGGATAACATCAACTATCTGAATACAGCGGATATTGAATCTATGGAAATCCTGAAAGACCCTTCTTCCTTGGCTATCTTTGGTGTGCGTGGTGCTAATGGTGTTATTATCATTACTACTAAGAAGGCGAAAGAAGGTAAGACTCAGGTCAGCATTAATGGTTCGGTGGGTTGGAAAAAGGTTACAGACCGCGTTAGCCTGACTAATGCAGAGCAGTTCAAAATGCTTTATAATGAACAACGCATGAATCAGGGTGGCGATCCGTACGATTATACAGTATGGAATGCAGATACTGACTGGCAGGATGAGATGTTCCAAACAGGTTTCCTTACTAACAATACGGTTAGCATTACAGCTTCGGGAGATAGAAGTAAGTTTTATCTGGGCTTGGGATATGTAATGGAAGAAGGTTCCATCAAGAGTGAAAAGCTGAATAAGTTTACTGTGAATTTGCATAGTGAACATAAAGTAACCGACTTCTTACGTTTTGGTTTCCAGGTGAACGGTGTACGTGCATTATATCCTGATGCAAAAGGTGTAGGCTCTGCTTTGAAAGCGGCTCCGATTGCTCCTGTTTATGATGCGGAAAGCGGTCTTTTGCATACTCTTCCTGATTTTCAGCGTGCTCAGGTTTGGAATCCTATGATTGAACCCGTGTTGAGAGGTGCTCATAATAAATCTGCAAATTATCGTATGGCAGGAAATATCTACGGAGAGCTTGATTTGATGAAGAATCTAACCTTTAAGGCTACTTTCTCCTTGGATTATGCTTCCAGCCAGTCACGTTCTTATTCTCCGCTTATTTATGTGTATAACCCGGATGTAGAAGGTGGTAAAGAAAGATTGACGGATAAAGAAAGTATCAGTCAGTCGAAGTCTACATCAATGGCAGCACAGTCCGATTATGTATTGACTTATATTAACCAGTTTGGTGATCATGGTTTAACTCTGACTGCCGGTCTTACTACGAATTATAATGAATATTCTGATTTATCGGGTGGCCGCAGTCAATTGCCGGGTTATGGTGTTCCCATTGGCGAAGATATAGACAAGTGGTGGATTACTATGATTGATGATGCTACATCAGCTACTAATGGTGGATCCCAATACAAACGGTTTACAATGTCCTATCTGTTCCGTGCATTGTATAACTATAAAAATCGTTATTTGCTGAATGCTTCTTATCGTCGTGACGGTTCTTCCGTATTTAAGAGAACAGGAAATACATGGGATAATTTCTATTCATTCGGTGCCGGTTGGGTTATGAGTGAAGAGGCATTCATGAAGAAACAGAATGTAATCGATTATCTGAAGCTGAAAGGCTCATGGGGTGTTTTGGGAAGCCAGAATACAGGAGGTTCCCGCTATCCGGCCTATCCTAATATTACAAGCTCGGGTTCTGCTGTCTTTGGTGATAATGTTATTGCAGGTAAAGGACCGGATAAACTGATTTCACAGACATGGGTTGGGAGCGTAACTATTCATGGGAAGTTGGTTTTGATATGCATCTGTTGGATGGTCGCATGCAGATTTCTCCTGTTTATTACAATAAGACAACCAAAGACTTGCTGACAAGTGTTCCCGGTCTTTCAGGTACGGTTCCTGCATTGCAGAATACAGGAGAGATTCGTAACCGTGGTTTTGAGTTGGCAGCATCTTGGAGCGATAAAATCGGTGAAAACTGGCGTTATGGTGTTTCAGCCAATCTAACGACTATTGATAATGAAGTTGTATCATTGATAAGCAAGGATTATTCAATAATTAATGGCGTTTCCCGTGTATCTGAAGGATATCCTATCGGCTACTTCTATGGATACAAAGTGGCAGGTGTTTATCAGAATGAAACCGATATCGAAACTTCAGCACCTAACCAGGTAGCTTCTGTGAAGCCGGGCGATTTGAAGTTTGCCGATGTAAATGGTGACGGTATTATCTCAGAGAAAGACCGTACTATGATTGGTAATCCTACTCCGGATTTTACTTATGGTTTTAGCGTAAATCTGGGTTACAAGAATTTTGATTTGAGTGTAGATATGATGGGTGTTTATGGAAATGAGGTTTATCGTAACTGGGATAGTAGTGCTTATGCACAATTCAACTATCGTACAGGGCATTTGAACCGTTGGCATGGTGAAGGAACATCCAACTGGGATCCGATTCTTGATCCATCCCGTTCTGTAAATCTGGAAGCTTCTTCTTACTATGTAGAAGACGGAAGTTTCTTCCGTATCCGTAACATAGAGTTGGGATATACCTTTGATCCCCGTTTGTTGAACCGCATTAAACTGCAATCTTTACGTATCTATGGTAATGTGCAGAATCCTAAAACATGGAGCCGCAATACCGGATATACTCCTGAAGTTGGTGGTAGTGCAACAGCGTTTGGTGTAGATGGTGGAGGTTATCCGATGCCTGTAGTTTATACATTAGGCTTTAACTTATCATTCTAAACATGAAATCTAATAAAAGAAAAACGATCAGTATGAAAAAGATATTTTATTATGTGATGGCTTTGGCACTGGGATGTTCCCAGATGTCATGCAGTGACCTGTTAGATCAGAAACCGCAAGGAGTATTGACTGAAGATGACCTGACAGGTGGTACTTACGAAACACAGATTTTTAACATGTATGCTTTGCTTCGTGGTTATCATATTGTTTCCGGAAATACGGCATTGGCTATTCATGGTATGCGTTCGGAAGATGCAGAAAAGGGTAGTACACTGTCTGACGGATCTGCTACAGGAAAAATGTTTGATGATTTTGAATATGCTGCAAGTAATGGCATGGTAAAAAGTTACTGGAATGCCAATTATACCTTGATTCATAAAGCAAATGATGTATTGGAGGAGATGAAGTCGAATCCTTCATTGACAGGCGGTGATTTAGTTAATAAGGGAGAGGCTTTATTGATGCGTGCTTTCTGTTATTTCAATTTGGTACGTGCTTTTGGCGAAGTGCCCTTGATTGATTTTAAAGTAGGGAGTGTAGCAGATGCCAATATTCCTAAATCTTCTGTAGCTCAGATATATACTTTGATTGATGAAGATCTGACAAATGCAGAATCTTACCTGCCGAGGACTTGGGAAGCACAATATGTCGGTCGTCTTAGCTGGGGAGCGGCTCGTGCCTTACATGCCCGTACTTATATGATGCGTAATGATTGGAACAATATGCGTGCGGCAGCAGAGGACGTTATTTCTTCCGGTTTATATAATTTGAATACACCTTATGAAGATATTTTCCGTGAGAAAGGTGAAAACTGCGGTGAGTCTGTTTTGGAACTTCAATGTACTGCTACTGCTGCTCTTCCGGGGTCCAACGAAATTGGTAGCCAGTATGCTCAGGTACAGGGCTGTCGTGGGGCCGGTGAATGGAATTTAGGTTGGGGCCAACATACTCCTACTCAATTATTGGCTGATGCATTCGAAGAAGGTGACCCGAGAAAGGATGAGACTTTATTGTATTTTATTAGAACAGGAGAAGATCCTTCGACCATTCCTGCAAATAAGCCTTATGGAGAAAAACCGGTTGCCAATGCTGATGTGATAGCAAAGTACTTTAATAAGAAAGTGTATACGGATCCGGCTTTACGTGAAAAGTATACGAAGAGTGGGTATTGGGTGAATATTCGTCTGATCCGTTATTCGGATGTCGTACTGATGGCTGCGGAAGCTGCTTGCGAACTGGGTGATAATACAAGTGCAAGAAGATATCTTGAGATGGTACGTGCCCGTGCCCGTGGTACGAATGCTAATATCTTGCCGGAGGTTACCACTGATAATCAGAGTGAATTGCGGGAAGCTATTCGTCATGAACGCCGTGTTGAGTTGGGTATGGAATTTGATCGCTTCTATGATCTTGTACGTTGGGGAATAGCGAAGGAAGTGCTGCATGCAGCCGGAAAGACTGGTTACCAGGATAAGCATGCATTGTTGCCTTTGCCTCAAGACGAAATTGACAAATCAAATGGCGTGTTAGTTCAAAACCCTAATTATTAATTCATATAGTAATGACCATGAAAAGATATATTAATTTATTGTTGGCATTTTGTGTGTCAGCACTCACTTTGCAATCTTGTTTCCAGGATATGGATCATCCGGCTTTTGATTATCCGGATAGTTCTGCTCCCAAAGTGTTCTCACCAATGAAATTGTTCTTGCCTTTTGAGAATGATATGCGTGATAAGGGTAATTACACCTTCCTCATGAGTGCCGGAGGGGATATTACTTATACTGATGGAATCAACGGACAAGCTTATCAAGGTACAAAAGATACGTATCTGTTAGCCCGTGTTCCTTCTTATCTGACCGATTCTATACCCGATTTAGGAAGTTGTACGGTGGCTTTCTGGATGAAAACAACGAGAAATACTTCCGCATATGGTGTCTTCAGTATTCCTAATACCAAGACTTTCTGGGGTAACTTTGATATCTATCTGGAAAATACAAGTAGTGAGACCCAGGCTTTCTTCAAGATGCATCTGTATAACTGCACATCCGTGAAGGATAATGATGAGAGATGGGTAGAAGCTAAGATAGACAATGTTTTTGGTACCGAATGGGTTCATATGGCATTTGTTTATGATGGTAGTAATTCGACAGTAACAGTTTACCGGAATGGTGAAAGTGCATTTACAAAAGAGCTGCCCGGTTATGGAAAGCTTAAATTTAAAGATTTGGGTACATTTGCTATCGGAGCATTTCAGTTTAGCACAAAACCCAGTTTGACAGAAGGTGCAGGAGCACAGAGTTGGGCATCCAATTTTCCGGGACAGTTAGACCAGTTCCGTTTCTATGACAGAGCTATATCTGCTTCTGATATCAAGCAACTTTATTCAGGTAAAGAATGATGACCGTTAGAAATAGAGTGAATATGAGAGCTGTTTATTTCATACTGTCCTTATTACTGATTTCTTGCAGTAAAGATGATGCTTCGGAAGCACCCGGAAAATTTGAACTGCAAAGTATATCCATTGGTGAGAAACAGGATCAGAGTTCCTTTGAAAATGTAGCTCCCAATGCCAGTATTGTGCTTACATTCACAGATGCAGTGGATGAAGCTACGATTCAGAGTAATATCATATTGAAACTGAATGATCAGGCGGTGGCATATGATTCAAAACTACAGGGAAAGGATAAACTCTCATTGACTCCAACAGGTGGCTTTAAAAGTTTTTCCTCATATAAACTGGTGATCAATCCGGGGGTGAAATCCACCTCCGGAGTATCTCTTACCAATGGCAAAGTCTATGAAATCCGTACAGGGATGGATGATTCGGATAAGTTTGACCGCATTCCTGACGAGGATTTATTAACTTTGGTGCAGAAACAAACTTTTAAGTATTTCTGGAACTTCGGTCATGCACATTCCGGTATGGCACGCGAAAGAACAACTTCCGGTGATGTTGTTACTACCGGAGGAACAGGATTTGGAGTGATGGCTATGCTGGTAGCGGCTGAAAGAGGATTTGTAACCCGACAGGAAGCTCTTGAAAGAGTGCAGAAGATTGTAACTTTCCTGGATAAAGAGTGTACGAGTTATCATGGAGCCTATGCACACTGGATTAACGGTGCAACCGGTGAGACAAAGCCATTTGGTGATAAAGATGATGGTGCGGATCTGGTAGAAACCTCTTTACTTTTCCAGGGACTGCTTGCAGCACGTGCATACTTCAAGGACGGTTCAGAAGCTGAGAGCAAGTTGCGTTCTAATATAACCCGCCTGTGGGAAGCTATTGAATGGACTTGGTTTCAGAAAAGTGGAGAGTCTGTTCTGTATTGGCATTGGAGCCCGAACTATGGATTTGAGAAGAATCTTCCGATCAGAGGTTGGAATGAGTGCCTGATAACTTATGTGCTTGCAGCTTCTTCTCCTACTCATCCTATCGATAAGGAGGTTTATGAAGCTGGATGGGCAAGGAATGGCGGTTTGAAGAATGGTAATACCTACTATGGATACAAGCTTCCGCTGGGAGCTGATAAGGGTGGACCGTTATTCTTATCTCAATATTCCTTCTTGGGCATTAATCCGAAAGGACTGAAAGATCAATATGCTGATTATTGGGAACAGAATCAAAACCATACTCTGATCAATTATAATTATTGTAAGGAGAATCCTAAGGGATATGCTGGTTATGGAGCCTCTTGTTGGGGGCTGACAGCTAGTGATGGTGATAATGGTTATTCGGCACATTCACCTACAAATGATAAAGGAGTGATTGCTCCTACGGCTGCATTGTCTGCATTTCCTTATACTCCGGAAGAGTCGATGTCTGCATTGCACTTCTACTATTATAAGATGGGTGATAAACTCTGGAGAGATTATGGTTTTGTAGATGCTTTTAATCTGACAGCTAATTGGTATGATAACCAGTGTATAGCTATCGATCAGGGACCGATCATTTGTATGATAGAAAATTATAGGACAGGAATGCTTTGGAATTTATTCATGGCTATTCCGGAAATTCAGCAGGGAATGAAAAAGTTAGGCTTTGAGAGCCCTGCACTAAACTGATAAATAGAATATATGATGAGACTTATAATATATGTGATGCTTCTGCTTTACCCGTTTAGCCTGCTGCCGGCAGCTTCCGGTGGTAAGAAGGAGAAAAACTTGTCTGATGAAGAACTGATGACCCTTGTACAGAAACAGACTTTCCGTTATTTCTGGGATTATGGACATCCGGTTTCGGGCTTGGCACGCGAACGTAGTAACGGTAATGACGATATTGTTACTATTGGTGGTTCCGGCTTTGGGGTAATGGCTATTATTGTCGGTGCAGAACGTGGATTTGTAACGCGTGAACAAGCGGCAGAGCGTATGCTGAAAATAGTCAGCTTTCTGAATGATAAGAATACGGACAGTTACCATGGAATTTGGGCGCACTGGATAAATGGGCAGAACGGAGAAACCATTTCTTTCAGCAGGAAAGATGATGGTGCCGATCTGGTAGAGTCTGCTTTCATGTTCGAAGGGTTGCTGGCTGCACATCAGTATTTCAACAAAGATAATCAGGTGGAAAGACGTATCCGTGGTCTTATTAATGACCTGTGGCGTCAGGCTGAATGGAATTGGTTTACTAAAGGTGGTGAGGATGTACTCTATTGGCATTGGTCACCCAATAACGGTTGGTCGATGAACCATCAGATAAAAGGGCATAATGAGTGCCATATTACGTATATACTTGCTGCTTCTTCACCCACTTATCCCATTGCAGAGTCGGTATATCATAAAGGGTGGGCCAATTCTATCGTTTTCAAGAATGGTAAGAAGTATTACGACATAACCTTGCCATTGGGAAGTGATTATGGCGGACCTTTGTTCTTTACCCATTATTCTTATATGGGACTTGATCCGCGTGGTTTGAAAGATTATTATGCTGATTATGAAGAACAGATGAAAGCACATACTCTGATTAATCGTGCTTATTGCATAGATAATCCGAAGGGGTATAAAGGGTATGGAGAACAGTGCTGGGGACTGACAGCCAGTGATGGTGATAAAGGGTACTCTGCACATTGTCCTGGTAATGACCGCGGTGTTATTACTCCAACAGCCGCCTTGTCGTCTATTCCTTATGCACCGGAATATTCATTGCAAGCCATGCGCTATTTCTATGAAGAGCTTGGCGATAAGCTTTGGGGAGAATATGGTTTCAAGGATGCATTCAACCTGACTGCTGACTGGTTTGCGCCATCTTATCTGGCTATAGACCAGGGACCTATTATTGTTATGATAGAAAATTATCGTACAGGTTTAATATGGAAATTGTTTATGAGTCATCCGGATGTACAAAAAGGATTGAAAAAGTTAGGATTTAAAACACCATACTTAAATTAAAAAGGTTACATAATTATGAAAAACATGTTTTTTAATAGTGTATTAGTTGCTTTCGTTCTGCTTGTTGCTTCGTGCAGCAAGCAGCCGGAAGCTAAGGTTGATGTGATGTCATTCAATATTCGTCTGGACCATGTAGCGGATAGTTTGAACAACTGGAAGTATCGTAAAGATGTTGCGGCACAAATGATCACTTATTATGCTCCGGATGTAGTAGGTATGCAGGAAGTATTAAAGAACCAGTTGGACGACCTGAAGAACCGCCTTCCACAATATACGGCTTTAGGTGTGGGGCGTGCCGATGGAAAAGAAAAAGGGGAATACTGTTCCCTGTTTTATAAGACCGATCGTTTCGATCTTGTGAAGAGTGGAAATTTCGGTTTGAGTGCAACACCCGATTCTATTGGA
>OGGB01001379.1_pt1 | contig 17053 bp, 10 predicted proteins | sample 1571111 | NCBI WGS metagenome assembly OGGB01 (sample SAMEA2582067, study PRJEB24529) | metagenome | biome: Human gut stool | place: China | collected 2011
TTCCAGATTGATCTGGTCCATCAGCAGGCTCCAGCGCTCATCGTCCAGATCGGAAACGCCCTTCAGATCGGCAAGGGTCAGACCGTTCTGTGCGCCGAAGGTGACGGTAGAAGGATCGCCGTTTGCGTTGATCTCGTAGGTGTCGTTGTCCATGATGTCCACCATCTCATCGGTGGCGGTCAGGTCGGTGTATGCCTTGGGGAAGGTGCCTGCCCAGTCGGAACGGGTCAGGTAGGTAACGGTACCGGGCATCCAGTAGTTCAGATCCATATCTGCCAGCTGGTTCTCCACAGCGGTGCCGTTCTTCGTGGTTGCGAAGGAAACGTTGTCGAAGGAAGAAACATTCCAGGTCTTTGCCTTTTCGGCATCGCCGTCCACAGCCTGACCCTGTGCAGCAAGCACATTGTTCACAGCCTCGTGTGCGCCGTTGCCGATGGTGAAGTAGTAGTCACCTGCATCCAGAATGTAGCAGCCCTTGGTGCCGATGGCGTTATCCGCGGTGGAATCCCAGCTTGCCAGATTCTGCAGATCGGTGGTGATGGTCACGGTCTCGCTTGCGCCGGGAGCCAGTTCCTTGGTCTTGCCGTAGTCCAGCAGCTGGATCGCAGACTTTTCCACGCCGTGCTGCTTGTCGTAGTCGGTGTAGGGAGCGCTTGCATACAGCTGCACAACGTCCTTGCCTGCCACATCGCCGGTGTTGGTCACGGTGACCTTTGCGGTGACGGTGTTCTGGTTGGTGTCCACATTCAGCTCATCCAGCGTCTGGGTGAAGGTGGTGTAGCTCAGACCGTAACCGAACGGATAAGTCACCTCGTCATCGTAGTTCCATGCCTTGCCAGTGGAGCTGCCGACGGAGTCGGACGCATTGCCCTGACCCAGCACGGTATCAGCATAACGGGTCTCGTAGTACTTGTAGCCGATATAGATGTTCTCTGCTTCCACCAGCTCAGAGTTCATGTTGATATCGGAGTTGGCATTGGTCCACTCGTTGTCGCCGTAGTTCTGCGCGGAAGGTGCGTTCGCATTGGTGACAACATAGGTGTCGGCAAGATGACCGGAGGGGTTTGCCGCACCGGACAGCACGTCTGCCACACCGTAGAAGCCGTAGCCGCCGGGCAGACCGATCTCCAGCATGGCATCCACGCCGTCATTGTCCTTCAGCTCCTGCACTTCCATGGCGGAGGCATTGTTCAGCAGGACGATGACCTTGCCGCCGTTTGCCTTCTTTGCCTCGACTGCGGCGTTGATCAGGGCGCGCTCGTCATCGGACAGACCCAGAGGATCGGTCTGGTTCAGGTTCTGGCTGGGATCCACGCCTGCCTTGCCGGGCATATAGCTGCGGTTCTCACCAGCTGCACGGGCAATGGTGACGATCATGACGTTGTAATCGTTCATGCTGTCCTTCCAGCCGGAATCTGCCGCGTTCATTGCTGCCTGAGAAGGCTCCTTGCTGGTGAAGTAGCCGGTGGTGGTGGGAGCAACGATGCGGTAGTAAGTCTGGGTGCCGCCCCAGGACTGGATCTCAGACTTGAAGCTCTCCTGCATGGTAGCAGAGGTGTACATCTGCTGCAGGGTGGGGTTGATGGTGTAGCCCTTTGCGGCAAGTGCGCCCACAAAGTCGATGGTATCGGCATCGGTGCCCTCATTGACTGCGAGGCTGGAGCCCATGTCACCGCCCTGTACCGGGAAGTAGCTGGAGAAGCCCAGCAGGCTCACCTTGCTCATCTCGTCCGCGCTTAGGGGCAGCGCACCGTTGTTCTTCAGCAGGACGGTGCCTTCCTCATTCATCCGCTCGCCCAGATCCTGAATTGCCTGGAGCAGCTCGGTGGTGGAGCTGTAGTCGGACTTATAGGTGTACAGATCCACGCCATCGGTGGATTCGGTCACCAGCTTCGTGCTCTTGGTGCCCAGAAACTTGTCGATGTCGGTCCGGAATCCGTTCACGATGGGCTGGGCACAGATGCTCAGCGCCAGAACGGATGCCAGAACGGTGGTCGCGCCGCGCCATGCGCGGCGACCGGAATTAGCATTCTTCATGGTTGTCCTCCTTAATTGATTCTCCATATACAATACAGTGGTTTCACTGTTTTGCCTTGTGTGCGGCGATCTCTGTCTGTTCGGCGGGCAGGTTCTTTTCCACCGTCCAGAAGATCAGCAACAACAGACCGCCGATGATGTAGCAGACCGTCTCCACCCAGATGTAGCTCACCGAGATGGCGCTCTGCACGGCAGCAGTCTGTGCGGCGGTGCCCAGTGCGACATCCGCTGCCTGATTGTAGCCGCTGCCTGCCAGCAGTGCGCTGAAGATGGAGTTGCAGATGGGGGTAGCTGCCACCATCAGGGAAGAATAGATGGACATGGTCAGACCATCGGTGCGGATGCCGGTGCGGTACTCGATGTGATCAATGACGTCCGCGATCATGGCAAGGATCAGGTAGCAGGCCGGAGAAGAACCGAGGCACTTGAGTGCCACGCCGATCGCCACCGGAACGATGTTGCCGCCGCCGATGCCGGCAATGATGCCGCCCACGGCACCCAGCAGCATGAAGCCGCCGCAGACCAGACGCTTGCCGAACTTATTGGCAAGCGGCACCACGATGGCAGCCGCCACAGCCATGGGGATGGCACCCAGAATACCCAGCAGGGACTGGGAAGCGCCCCATGCATCTGCCGTGCCGAAGAAGGTGTTGTCCAGCACCCACTTGCAGAAGTAGGTCATGGAGCCGTTCTTCATCGCGCCGCTCCACTGGAACAGCATGTAGAACGCCATGACAATCCACCACATCCGGTCCGAAATCACGGCATGGACCTGCTCGCCCAGAGAGACGGTCTTGCGGGTCGGCTCCTCTTCGGCGCTGCCTGCCGCCATGCTCTCCTCGGTGACGCGCTCACGGGTAAAGGCGAACTGCAGGTAGATGGTCAGTGCAGAGAAGATCGCCACTGCCAGCATGGTGATGAACCACAGGTTCTGGTTCTCTTTCAATGCGAAGGAGACCAACATGGGGAACACCATGGAGCCGCAGCCCATCACGCCCAGACCGGCAATGTTGGTGAAGGAAGCAAGCGCACCGCGCTGCTTGCTGTCACGGGTGGAGACCGGGATCATCGTGGAGTTTGCGGTGTTGTAGATGGGGTAAGCCACCGCATAGTACAGGTTGTACGCAATGGCGATCCAGACCATCTTTGCCGTGCCCTCGAAGGGAACGATGAACATCAGCACGCTGGACACCGAGAGAGTGAGCGCGCTGAGCAGGATCCACGGGCGCGCCTTGCCCGCCAGCGCTTTGGTGCGCTCGATGAGCTGACCCACAATGAGGTTTGCCGCAACGATCAGCACCGTGGAAACCAGCTGCAGCGTGGTCAGGAACGCCAGATCCAGCTTGAGCACATCGGTAAAGTAGCTCTGCAGGATGCTGGTGAAGATGCCGGACGACAGCAGTGCGCCAAAGGGTCCGATGAAGTAGCCGAACAGCATTTCCGGCAGCTTCACGTCATCGGAAGTGATCCGCGATTTTGTCAGCGGACCATTCCAGAAGTTTGATTTGCTCATGGGGTGATAGCCTCCTTATTTTACGTCGGCATGCACCGTGTGCACACCGCTTTCCAACTTAACAGGAGCCGCACCGGGCAGCGCCACCGTACATTCGGTGCCCACCGGAACCGTCACGGTGGCAGCCATCCTGCCCTCTTCCAGCTTCCACCCTGCCTGAATGGTGCCGTAGGGGGTTTCCAACTCGCCTTCGGCGTGGGTCAGGTCCCCGCCCGGCAGCGGTGCAAAGCGGAAGCTGCGGTAGCCCGCTTCCACCGGCTCGATGCCCAGCACCCGGCGGTACAGGAATGCGCCCACCGCGCCGGATGCGTAATGGTTATAGGAGATCATGTTGTCGGTGCCGTCATCGCCGATGGGGCACTGACCGTTCTCGTCCAGACCGTCCCAGCGCTCCCAGATGGTGGTGGCACCTACCCGCACCTCATACAGCCAGCTGGGGCAGCGGGTGTTCAGCAGCATTTTGTATGCCACATCCGCATAGCCGTTGTCGGCAAGGACAAAGAGGATGTGCGGGGTGCCGGGGAAGCCGGTACCGATGCAGTAGTTGCTCTTTTCCACCAGCTCCACCAGATTGTCCGTGGCAGCCGCCCGGACGTTCTGCGGGAACATACCCAGCTTCAGCGGCAGGACATAAGCGGTCTGAAACTCTTCCTTCGTTCTGCCGTTGCCATCGGTCAGGACCGCGCAGTACGCATCCGCCACCTTTGCGGCAAGGTCCGCGTATTCCTTTGCGTCCTCTTCCTTGCCCAGCAGCTTTGCGATCTGCGCCAGCCGGGAGCTGGTGCTGTATAGGCTGGCGGTTGCGGTGTAGCGACTGCGCTTCTGCCACTGGCTCATCTGCGGCACGTCCGGTGCCACCCAGTCGCCAAAGTGCAGCGTGGCGGGGGTGTGCCAGATGTAGCGGTTCTTGCCGAAGCCGAACCCTGCCCAGAAGCGGCACGCTTTCAGGTAGCGCTGCATGGTGGGGTACATCTCCCGCAGGATGGACAGATCGCCCTCTGCCTCGTACATTGCCCACGGGACCAGAACACAGGCATCGCCCCACCAGTCGATCGCCATCTCCGGCATGGTGGCGGGGAAGCCGTAGCCCTGCACAGGCACGGTGTTGGGCAAGCCGCCGGTGGGCAGCTGCTCCGAGCGGACATCCCGCAGCCACTTTTCCAGGAAGCGGTCCGGGGTGAAGTTGTAATATGCCGTAGGCGCGAATGCTGCGATATCGCCGGTCCAGCCCATGCGTTCATCGCGCTGCGGGCAGTCGGTGGGGATATCCACAAAGTTGGATTTTGCGCTCCATGTAATGTTGCTCTGCAGCCGGTTCAGCATCTCGTTGGAGCAGTGGAAGAACCCGCCGTGCTCAATATCGGAATAAAGGGCGACCGCTTCCAGCTCGATGTCCTCCGGCTTTACGCCGCGCACCCCCGCATAGCGGAAGCCCATGTAGGTGAACCGGGGGTGATAGCTCTGCACGCCATCGTGGCAGGTGTAGGTTGCGGTCGCCTTTGCTGTGCGCAGGAAGCTGGTGTTCAGACTGCCGTCCGGGTTCAGGATCTCGGCATGGCGGATGGTGATCACCTGCCCTGCCTTTCCCTTGACCGTAAAGCGGATGACACCGGCAAAGTTCTGTCCGAAATCGTAGATCACTTCGCCGTCCGGTGCAGTCGTGACCGCCTGCGGCTTCATCACCTCATGCTCGCAGACCGGCGAGCCGTAATCTGCAAGCAGTTCCGGGTGCACCCGAAGCGATTCGACTGCGGCGTTCTTCCAGCCCTGCGGCGTTACGGTGGCATCGTAAGTCTCGCCATCGTAGAGATCTGCCATCCGGACCGGACCGCTCTCGGTGACCTGCCAGCTCGTGTCGGTGCCAAGGACCTCTTCGGTCCCGTCCGTGTAGCGGATGCGCAGCTCGGCAAGCAGCGCCTGCCGGTCTGCGGTCACCCGGTTCTTGCGGGTAAAGACGAAGGAGCCTACCGCCCAGCCGCCTGCCACGGTCGCCGTCAGCTCGTTGCTGCCGGTCAGCAGCTCCGTGACATCGTAGGTCTGGTACTGCAGCTGGGATTTGTAGCTGGTAAAGCCCGGGGCAAAATACTGGCTGCCCAGCTTTTTGCCGTCCAGTTCCACCTCGTAGATGCCCATCGCCGTCGCGTACAGCCGCGCCCACGCGACCGGCTTTTTCGTCTGGATGCTCTTGCGAAACACCATCGGCACCGGGGAGACCTTCTTCTCGGTGAATTTATAGCTGCCGTCGGTGATCCACTGTGCCTTCCACGCGGTGCCCATACGTCCCGTTTCAAAGGTCGTTTCGGCGTAGGCGGTCTCGCCCGCGTCATCCGTTGCCGTCAGCTTCACCGAGTAGGTAGTAAACGGCTTGAGCGCCGCTCCGGCATAGACGGTGCCCTTCTGTGCCTCGTCCCCCAGCGCGGTTTCCCAGTCGCCCACCTTCAGCTGCGCGGCGACAAGCTTTGCCCCGGCGCGGTCGCTGCGGACCGCAAACCCGAAGCGGGGCGATGCCTTGTCCGTGACACATCCGTTGCGCAGATGCTCCACCGTCAGACGCGAAATTTCAAACATGGTGTTCCTCTCCTTCCAGACCAATGCTGCAATGAGCCGTGCGTGCACCATCTGCCGCCGTCAGCTCCACGGAGGCGCTGCCATCGGCAAGTACGATGGCAAGCGCTTCGCCGTAATAAGTATCGGTATCCTGTTTCAGGTATCCGTCCGCATTGTAGGGGCAGGCATTGCCCAGTGCCAGCAGCCTTCCGCCGGTCACCCGGACCGAAATGCGGTGGCGTTCCATGGGCTTTGCGATGCCCGCCGGGTCGGTGTAGCGCAGGCGGATGAACGCGAGATGTCCTGCCCGGATGGTCGGCTGCTCCGGCTCGCACCGCAGCTCGGTGGCAGATGCTGCCGTATTCAGGACATCTCTGCCCAGCTCCCGTCCCGCCGCATCGTAGGCAATCGCCGTCAGGGTGCCGCTTTCATACGGGATGCGGAACTGGGTCTTGCAGTCCTTCCGGAAGGTTTTGCTGCCCATGCTCTTTCCGTTGAGCTGCAGCTCCACGCGGGCGGCACGGGCGTAGACTTCCACCACTGCCGTCTCCCCTTCGCAGCCGCGCCAGGACCACGAACGCCGGGCGTTGGTCATCTTCCATGCGGAGGGCGAATGCTTGCCCTCGTGCCCCAGCGGCCGCACCGCAAGGATGGGTCCCTGTTCCAACTCGAATGCCACGCGGGTGTAATCCGCTTCTGCCAGCTCGCTGCCGGTCAGGTCGATGCGACCCGACCCGGCGGTCATCCAGCCCGGACCGTGGCTGAAGTCCGGGGCGTAATCGGCATATTCCCAGCTGCCCACGCCCACCTCGCCGAGATAGTCGATGCCTGCCCAGACAAAATCGCCCAGCAGGCGCTTTTCGGTTTTTGCCTGTTCCCAGAAGCGATAGGCATCATCGCAGAAGGTTTCGGTGCCAAGGATCAGACGCTCCGGGTATTTTTTCAGGTCGTGCTCATACCGCAGGATGCCGTAGTTGTAACCGGCAAAGTCCATCTTGGCAAATGCACCGCGGGTGCGGACATCGCAGCCGTGGAGGGTGGCACCGATCTTCATCGTGTTGGCACCCATCAGACCTGCAAGATTGTTATAAAATTCGCTGCCCACCGCCTTCTTCTTTTTGCCGCTGCTTTCCAGCTCCTTCTTCGCCTTTTCGTCGCTGTAGACGCCAAAACCCATGGAGCTGAGGAAGTTGAAGAAGATATTCACGCCGCAGGTCACCGGGCGGGTCGCGTCCAGACTGTGGAGATACCGCGTCAGCTCCCCAGTCAGGAAGATGCCCTTGGGCTGTGCTGTCTCACTGACCTCGTTGCCGGTGGAATACAGGATCACGCAGGGGTGGTTGTAATCCTTCGCCACCATTGCATCCAGATCCTTTTTCCACCACTGTGCAAAGTCGTCCACATAATCATGGACCGTTTTGTGGATGTACCAGCAGTCCACAAATTCGTCCATCACCAGCATGCCCAGCCGGTCGCAGACGTCCAGCAGCGCCTTGCTGCAGGGATTGTGTGCCGAACGGATCGCGTTGTAGCCTGCCTTTTGCAGCAGCCGCACCTTGCGCTCCACCGCGTCCTCCCAGCACGCCGCACCCAGAATGCCGTTGTCGTGGTGGATGCACGCGCCGCGCAGGATGATCCGTTTGCCGTTGAGCAGCAGCCCTTTGTCCGCGCCCCATTCCAGAGTGCGCACGCCGAACCGGACCGTGGAGGTATCCCCGCAGCTTCCGTCCGCACTGCGGTAGCATACGGTGCACGGATAGGTCTCCGGGTCCTCGCAGCTCCACGGACGGACACCGCTCAGGGTGAACTTCGCTGCCACTCTGCCGGAATCATCGGTCTGCAGGGTCTGCTTTGCGCCGGGCAGCGCAATGGTGATCTGTCCGGGTGCGGTGCTCTCTGCCGTGACCTCCACAACGGCGGGCGAAAGCGACAGGGTCCGGATGCGGACGCCGTCCGTTTTCAGCCGTTTTTTCGGTGCGATGTGGAGCCATACCGGGCGGTACAGACCTGCGCCGGAATACCAGCGGCTGTTGGGCTGGTCGGCATTGCGCGCAATGACCTTCAGCTCGTTTTCGCCCGCCCGCAGCGCGTCTCCCGCCGGGGCAAAAAAGCGGGTGTAACCGTAGCGCCAGCTTGCGATCTTCACATCGTTCAGCCAGATCTCCGCGTTGTGGTAGACCCCCTCAAACTCCCAGAATACATCCTGTTCCAGCCAGCTTTCCGGCGCGGTGAACCGCTTGATGTAGCAGTAATCGTATCCTTCGTACCAGCAGCCGTTCACGCCGCTGGGGCAGTGCGCTCCGCGCGGCTCGGCAAGCATGGCATCGTGCGGCAGATCCACAACCACCGCCTTGTCCATCTCGCTCAGTCGGCTGAAGCTCCAGCCTTTATTCCACTCGACTGTCTGCATGTGACACGCTCCCTTCTCTTCCCGGATACCATACCACAAATCCCCTCAAAATCCCCGTTTTGTGCGCAAATGGTCATTTTTTTGGCACAAGCCAAAAAATCTTCTGGCATTTTTGACAAGAAAATTCAGTCACAATTTGTTCACAATGCCCAGAAACAAAAAAATCCCGACCGAAGTCGGGATCCGGGATTCAATTCTGTTCCAGCGGGATCAGCACCCGCAGCTCAAACCAGCCGTCCCGGGTGGACACCGTTGCCGAGCCGCCGTACTTCCGGGCGGTCGCCTGAATGCTCTTCAGACCGAAACCGTGGTACCGCCCGTCCGCCTTGGTGGTGATGGGCAGCCCGTTCTCGAACTTCAGCGCACCCTCATAGCAGTTCTCGATCCGGATGGCGGCAAAGCCCTTCTGGCGCGAAACACTGAGATGGATCAGCCGCCGCTGCGGGTCTGCGATCTTGGAAACGCTCTCGATGGCATTGTCCAGCGCGTTGCCGAACAGGTTGCTGATGTCCATCACATCCATAAAGTTCAGCGCTGTTCCGTCCGCCACACAGGTCAGCTGGATGTTCTGGGCGTTGCAGGTCATGCTTTTGCCGGTCAGCACCGTGTCCAGCACCTTGTTGCCGGTGTCGCTGTTTGCCTCGTAGGCGTGGATCTCCTGCTCCATCTGGTCCAGGATCTGGGTGCTCTCGCTGACGCTCTCGCTGCGCAGGATGGCGATCTGATGCTTGAGGTCGTGGTATTTGCGGTTGACCAGATCAATGCTCTCCTGCCGCATCTTGTAGTTTTCGTATTGCAGCACGAGCATATTCCGCAATGCATCCGCTTCCCGCTGTGCCAGCAGATCGCAGATCTGGGACTGGTAGGCGATCAGCAGCGCAAGCCCGCCGAAGTAGACGATGCTGCGGGTAGAGTAGATGCCCATTCTGCCGCTGACGGTAAAGGGCGTGTTGACCTCCACATAGCTGATGCTGCTCAGGATATAAATAACGATCGCAATGATCGCCGTGTTGAGCGCCGTCCGGGGCGTGATCTGGAAATCAATGCTGGTGGAGGATTGTCCTTTTTCCACCCACCAGAGCAGCCCGAAGAGAATGCCATAGCTGACCCCGACAAAGAGGCACAGCGCCCACAACGGCTGCAGTGCCGCGATCTCCTGCGCAAAGTACACATACATCTGCCATGTAAGGGATGCAGCAAACCCCGCCGAGATCACACTGCGCGCACAGAAGAAGGTACACTGCCAGATATTGCCCTGGGATGCAATGCAGAGAAACAGCATCATCAGGGCAACGGAGCCTGCGTATAGGACATTGAACATTGCACCGCTGTGTCCGTCGGTCAGTACAAGATAGGTACACAGCACGGCAAGCGCCGCCCCGTACACCGTCCAGCGTTTCCAGCCGCCGAAACGGGGCGGCTGGAAGTGCAGGTACAGGATGCATGCTGCCCAGTCCGCCACCGCCGTGCAGATGCGGGGAATATCCAGTTCATAATACGGCATCTGCATCACACTCCATTGATATAGTTATTGAGCGCGTCCAGAAACGCCTTGCGCCGTGCGCGGGACAGCGCGACCGTTTCTCCGTGGACAATGACGTTCTCGCCATGGACGGTATCCACATATTCCAGATTGACAAGATACCCCTTGTTGCAGCGGAAAAAGCTGTACGCTTCCAGTCGTTTTTCAAACTCCTGCATGGAGCCGGAACCGAGCAGCTCTCCCTCCGATGTGTGGAAGAACAGGTCGTGTCCCTGACTTTCGATGTAGTACAGCTGTTTGATGTCCAGCTTGTGGGTGCCCTCGCGGGTGTTCACCTGCAGAAAATTCCGGCTGCGGTGCTGCAGCCGCTCGATGGCGCGCGCCAGCCGCTGCGAAAATGCAAAATAGGACACCGGCTTGATCACATAGTCCAGTGCATCCACCGCATAACCCTTGATGGCATACTGCGGCGAATTGGTGATGAAGATGATGATGACCTCTGTATCCACCTTGCGGATCTCCTCCGCCGCCATCATGCCGTCCATGAACTTCATCTCGATGTCCATCAGGATGATATCATACTCCGCCTTGTACCCCAGCGCGATCTCGTCGCCGTCCTCAAACTCCTGCACCGTGAACCGCTCGCCGCTGCTCTGCGCATAGCGAGCGATATATTCCTTCAATTGGCTGCGATAGTTCCCATCGTCTTCAACCAGTGCCAGCCGGATCATAGTGTTGTGCCGCTCTCCTTCCGTTTCCCTTTTTTCGGGCAGAATGCTCCCATTTTTCCTGTTCAGTATAGCACAATTTCCGGTCCGAAAAAGCTTTTTCCTCACAAGCGGCGGCTTTTTGTGCACAAACCGAAAAACTTTTTGTGAAGATCGGTCAAAAATCACCGCGTTATCTTGAGCATTCCGCCGAATTGCCCCACCGCTGCGCGATACCGCGGTATGCCGCCGGAGCACTTCTCCAAAAACTTTTCCGCCGCGCAAAAATCATCTTGCAAATGCGGGATTCCAATTTATAATAAGCGGCGAGTTCGTGACAGTTTTCTCGATGAATTTTAGAAAAATTTTTGGCAACGTACAAAAACACCTCTTGCAGCATATCTTCTGCCAGATATGAATCGCCCATAATTTTGTAAGCGGTATGATAGACTAGCCGCTTGTATGTATTGTACACCTCGGTAAACTCTTCTTCAAAGTTCCGATCATCAAGCGCACTCAGATATAAAGCAGGCAACGCAATCACCTCTATCCGATCATTTTCAGTTAAATGTATTTTAACATGAACAGTTATAAAAGTCGATGTTCATAGTTCTGCCCAATCCTTTTTGTGAATGGCATCTGCAAAATCTTGTCAAGAGGGCTGGCGCTGTCCAGCCCTCTATCTTTTTACTAAAGTCTTTGATGCATTTTCTTGCACTCTGCCGAAAGTGGCGTTTTCTCGAAACTTTTTATTGACACGACCCGGATTTTGTGGTAATCTATCCCAACAATTTAATATTTACATATTTTTACTTATTCGCTCAGTACCTGCGGGGCTGGGCAACTCCCCTTTTTGACTTTTCAAGTCGCCACATAACCGACTGGCAAGACCTTCCGAAAAAGCGAAGGCATGACCGGTCTGTTTTGTGGCGACTTTTTTGTTGCCGTTCCAGTCTCGTACTTTGAAAACCGCATGACCGTCTGCATGGGATACCCGGCGATGACCCCGTAAGGGTGAGCCGGAAAACGCCGCCGGAAGGGGGCAGGAAATCCACGCAGGGAGAACGGCACACCCAATATCAACTGGTCAAAATCCGTGGCAGAGCTACCGGAGTTATCTTTTTGAGAACTTCGGCTTTATCTGTAACACGTCACTCCTACTCCGTAAAAATCAGGTGGTCAAAGTGGCCAACTGAAAAAGCCGGACGAGCTGCGGGCAGAAATTCGTAAATCTTTGCCTGTCAGCTTGCCCGGAGCAGGAGTGCAGACCTTTGTGCCATTTTTATGAGCTGGCGGCTGGCACTTTTCTGATCCCGTCCTCGGTGACGGTGGCAGAGTTCCTGATGGATTGGTTGCCCAAGCAGTGCAGCAAACACAAATGGGCACCCAAAACCTACGAATCCAACCTTTCCACCATTCAGAACCTTATTATCCCCTATATCGGCAGCATAGAGATGCAAAAACTCAAGCCCTACCACATGGAAAACCTCTACACGCCCCTGAGCAAAACGCCCTGCGGCTCGTATATCGAGGGAAAGAAGCAGGAACTGACCGAAAAACAGAAGCAGCGATTTCTATCCGGCACGACCATCCACGAAGTGCATCGGCTGCTGGGTACAGCGTTTCAGTATGCCGTAGAGTGGGGCATCCTCGTCAAAAGCCCGGTCCCTGTGGACAGCCCCAAGAAGTCCACACAGGAGCGCACCATTTGGACAGTAGAGGAAATGCGAGCGGCTCTGGACAGCATGGAGGACCCTATCCTGCATCTGGCAGTCCACCTCACGCTGGTGGGCGCACTGCGAGAGGGCGAGATCGTGGGTCTGACCCCAGAGGATATCGACTTTGATGCTGCAGATGGCATCGGTACCTTCCGTATCAACAAATCCATGCAGCGGGTGCGGAAAGAAGCCCTGAATCAAGTAGACGATGGCTGCATCATCAAGGTATTCCCGGACAAGCTGGAGCGCAGCACCACTTCCCTCATCCTGAAAAGCACCAAAACCGCATCCTCCTGCCGCACCATCTTCATGACCTCCGCACTGAAAGAGGAATTGAAGAAGTGGCTGAATCAGTTGGCGGCAGACGAGAGGAAAGACCCGACACGCTACCATGACAGTGGAATGCTGTTCCGTCTGCCCAACGGTCTGGCGGTGGAGCCAGTACTCATCCGCAAAAAGTTCCTGAAATGGCAGGACGCACACCCGGAATTCCCCCGCATTGTGTTCCACGGTCTGCGGCATTCCAGTGCCACCTATCAGCTGATGATCTCCGGCGGCGATGTGAAAGCTGTTCAGGGAACTACTGGACACGCTACGGCAGATATGCTGGTGAACACCTACGCCCATATCCAGCAGTCCTCTCGTGTGGAACTTGGGAAAATGTTTGAAGAAGGTTTCTACGCCAAACATGAAAGCCCCAGCCCGCAGGCTGTACCCGCCGAAGGCGAACCAACCATCTCTATGACTGCTCTGCTGGAACTTCTGAAGAACGCCGATCCCGAAGTAAAGGCGCAGCTCCGTCTGGCATTGCTGACCTGATGCAAAATTTACCACGCATTTCAAAGCAATTCCAGCCCATGCAGAGGATTCCCACGAAAAAGCCGACCGTGCAAAAACCGTGCATTGACCGTGCAGACCCCGATTTTTCGGGGTTACATAACAAAAAAGAACGCCAAATCTTACGATTTGACGTTCAATATCTGGTGCACCTCGCGCACTCATATCCGAACTTTTCTCCGCTTTCACAGCTTCCCCGAAAGCGACTGTTTCCGTACCTTCCTTATAATTAAAGGTAATGAGAACCTTATCATCGTAGAGATAGATGGCATTGATGAAGGTATCCACCAGTGCCTGCCGCTGCTCCGGCTGGGTCATATCCAGCTTGCGGAAGCGAAGCAGCCAAAACCGGACGAACTCCTCTTTCATCTTCGGCTTGGCCAGCCGTTCCTCTGCAATGCGGGCTTGCAGTTCTTTTCGCTGATCTTCCAGAGCTTCCAGCCGTTCCTTGGTAGAGCTGGTCAGAATGCCCATCTGGATAGCGTTCAGCATATTGGTGATGCCGGTTTCCGTTTCCTTCAACTGCTTTTCATAGATGGGCAAATCCGTGCTTTCCTGATTTTGCAATTCCATGACTTTGGCAATGATGGCATTCATGGAAGCGTCATCTTCCACCAGCTTCATGGTCTCGTTGACCACCAGATCTTCCAGCCACTGTTTCCGCACGGCCTTTTTATCGCAGGTCTTTTTCTTCTTGGCAGCAGCACACTTGTAGTAGGTATACATTTTCCCGGTGTGGCTGACACCGCTTTCTCCGAACATCAGCGCACCGCACTTGCCGCAGTACAGCTTGGTGGTCAGCAGATAGCTTTCCTCTGCCTTATGACGGGCAGGGGCTTTTTTATTTTTCGCCAGCTTTTCCTGCACCTTGTTGAACAGGTTCGTGTTTGCGCAGCGGAGCGGAGCAATGAAAGCCCCAGTGGGGCTTTTAAGCGACAGAACGGTCTTGCGCAGCAAGATGGAGGGGCCTTACCCCGACAAGTTCACCTGACACCAACGCCGGGATCGCATTGGGCTGTACCACATCCCGCAAACGCAATTCGCCGATGTACCGGCGATTACTCAGCATCCGCTGAATCGTATTGTAGGACATCTCCCCGCCCATTGAATTCTTGATGTTGTGCGCCTTTAACCAATCCCGCAGGTCAGTCATGGTCGCACCGTCCGCATACTTCTGGAACGTCTGCTCCACATACGGAGCCAACAACGGGTCGGGCTGGTAATGCCGAGTCTCATCGATCATGTAGCCGAACGGAATCGTGCCACCATTATAAATGCCCTTGAGAGCGTTCTCAGTCTGTCCACGCACGACCTTCTCGGCAAGGTCAGCCGAGTAATATTCGGCATAGCCTTCCAGCACCGACTCCAGAATGATACCCTCCGGGCCAGCCGAAATGACTTCCGTTGCCGATACCAGTTTCACACCGTTTCGCTTCAGCTGAGTCTTGTACCGGGCACTGTCGTAGCGGTTTCGGGCAAAGCGGTCGAGCTTCCAGACAATGATGACGTCAAAGATGCCACGCTCACTGTCCTTGATCATCTGCTGGAACTGCGGGCGGTTGTCCGTTTTTGCAGAGACGGCACGGTCAATGTATCGCAATCCAACTTTTTTAATCGTTTGCAACATCGTTGGATTGCATATCGCAAATATGCTGTTTTCATGTTGCACTAATTTCTTGCCTTGCGATAAAAGCCGCCCTCATTCTCAGATCGTCCAATTCTGGCTTGCCGACTGCAGATCCACCATGTGGGCATACAAGCCCTTCCGGGCGTACAGCTCTGCCGGGCTGCCCTGCTCGGCCACGATGCCGCCCGACAGCACCACCACCCGATCCGCCCCGGCTACGGTGCGCATCCGGTGGGCGATGATGAGGACGGTTTTGTGTTTTATGAGCCGGGATAGAGCCTCCTGAATGGCAGTTTCGTTTTCCACATCCAAGCTGGCGGTGGCCTCGTCCAGCAGGATGATAGGCGCATCCTTCAGAAAAGCACGGGCGATGGAAATGCGCTGACGCTCGCCGCCGGAAAGAGCGCAGCCATTCTCGCCGATGTTGGTGTTCCACTTGTCCGGCAGCTTTTCGGCAAATTCCTCGCAGTTTGCCAGCTTTGCCGCCGCCAGAACTTCCTCGTCGGTGGCACCTTTGCGCCCCAGACGGATGTTTTCCAGGATCGTGTTGTCAAACAGGGTCACATCCTGAAAGACGATGGAATACAGGCTCATGAGCTTTTCCGGGTCGATTTGGGAAACCTCCATGCCGCCCACGGTGATGCTGCCCTTCTGGTAATCCCAGAACCGTGCTGCCAGCCGGGAAACAGTGGTCTTGCCGCCGCCGGAGGGGCCCACCAGTGCCGTGACCTCGCCCTGCTTTGCGGTAAAGGAAACATCCCGCAGAACCGTCTCGCCAGAGTTATAGGCAAAGCCCACATGGTCGAACACGATATCGCAGCCCTGATTGGTCAGCTGCTCGCTGCCGGTCTGCAGGGGAGCGTCCAGAATCTCGTTCATCCGCCCCACATTGGTGCGCATGGCAATGACCGCCGCCAGATTCTGCAGCGCGCCCTGCATAGGGTCGTACATCCGGGAAGCCGCCATCAGGAACAGAAACAGGGTCAGCACGTCGATCCTGCCCTGCACCAGCAGCACCGAACCGGTGAGCGCCACCGACGCAATACCCAGCTTGAGCACCATGCCGGCGGAGGACACAAACAGCGCTGTTTCCAGCTCTGCCACAATAGACTGCTTTTCCACTGCCCGAATTTTGTCGGAAAGGCCGGACAGATACCGCTGCTCCGCATTGCTGGCTTTCAGGTCCCGGAGGGTCTCGATGTACTCCTGAATGCCGTCCGCACAGGCCATTTTCGCCGCCATGGTCCTGGCCTGCACCTTATCCTGTACCCGATAGCTGCCCACCACGATGGCAGCGGATACCGGAATGACCCACAGAGCCGCCAGTGCCATCCGCCACTCAAAGGCGAACAGGCTCAGGGCAATGAGCACGGTAGAGATGAGGGAACCGAACAGACCGGGGATGAAGTGGGAGCAGTCCTTTTCCAGTACCTCGCAGTCCGCCATGATGGTGCTGGTCAGGTCGGCAAGGTCTCGCTTGCCGAAAAAGGACAGAGGCAGCTTCCGCAGCCGCTCCGCAAGGGTCAGGCGGCGGGTGCCGCTCTCTTTATAAGTGGTAAAATAGGTGCCGTTGTACTGGAACCATGTGGTCAGCAAAATCAGCACAAAGCAGGCAACGCATCCCAGCAGATAAAAGGTGCTTCTCCCGCTCGTAGAGCCTGCCAGCAGGTCTTTTACCAGAAGATACAGCAGCCCGGTGGGCAGCATGAACGCCATGTTCTGGAACGCACAGGCCAGAACGCCCTTTACAAGCCCCTTTGCGCCCTCCGGGGAGCTGGCTGTGGCGTGTTGAATTTTTTCGATCATTCCTTACCCCTCCTTTGCGACCTTCCACTGCACCGACGCCTGATACTCCTGCCACATCCGGGCAAACAGACCGTTCTGCGCACACAGTTCGTCCTTTGTGCCGGATTCCACAATCTGCCCATCCTGCACCACATAGATGCAGTCGGCGTTGGCGACTGTGGACAGGCGGTGCGCGATCATCAGCACCGTTTTGCCCTTGGCAAGCTGGGCAAAGGCTGCCTGCACCTTTGCTTCATTGTCCGGGTCGGCAAAGGCGGTGGCCTCGTCCAGGATCAGGATGGGCACATTTTTCAGCATGGCGCGGGCAATGGCAATGCGCTGCTGCTCGCCGCCGGAAAGATACACGCCCTTGGTGCCAATGACGGTAT
>OGGB01001383.1_pt1 | contig 17015 bp, 19 predicted proteins | sample 1571111 | NCBI WGS metagenome assembly OGGB01 (sample SAMEA2582067, study PRJEB24529) | metagenome | biome: Human gut stool | place: China | collected 2011
TGTAAAATTAAGCTTCTACAGGGTATACGCTAACTTTACGGTTATAACGACCAGCGCGTTCGAATGCTACTTTGCCAGGCACGAGTGCGAACAAAGTGTCATCCTTACCGATACCTACGTTTGTACCAGGGTGGAAGTGAGTACCACGTTGGCGAACGATAATGTTGCCAGCTTTTACAGTGGAACCGTCATGGCATTTAACACCAAGGCGTTTAGATTCGGAATCACGACCATTACGTGTAGAAGATACACCTTTTTTATGCGCAAATAATTGCAAATCGAAATTGAACATTAATTTCACCTCCTATTTGTCTGAGATTTGTACGAACTCTGGATATTGACGAGACACCTCAGCAAGGCCGAGAATCATAGTCTCTAAAATATCCTGTCCGCTCGGAGTTAAAGAACCCCTTAAGACCATTTCACAGGAACCGGATGCATTGCTATAGTCCCCTTCTTGACCTGCTCGTTCTTGAAGTCCAAGAATCGCAGTACAAGATAAGACTGATACTGCAGCGCATACAATATCATATCCATGATCATCATATCCTGCATGACCATCAATATGGCAGCCTACAACTTGACCTGCCTGATTGCGATCGATCTCAATAGAAATCATTATGCATTAATGGATTCGATGCGAACTTTTGTGAATGGTTGACGGTGGCCTTGACGACGACGGTAGTTGGATTTAGCCTTGTATTTGAATACCAAGATTTTTTTGCCTTTACCGTGTTCAACCACTTTACCTGTAACTTTTGCACCGTTTACAAGTGGAGTGCCAACTTTAACGGAACCGTCATTTACAACAGTCAACACTTGGTCGAATGTTACAGTTTCGTCAGCAGCTGCTTCCAATTTTTCGATAGTGATAAGATCGCCTTCTTGAACGCGATATTGTTTACCACCAGTTTTGATAATTGCGTACATGATTACACCTCCTTGTTCGTTACTCGCCGAATATGGTAGCCCTGCCCTAGCTAGGGCTTTTGAGACCTTCTTCGTGCGGCTGCAAAGTTCAGAAAACCGAACTAATACTCAGATAGTATATCTTAAAAAATAGCGCCATGTCAAGCTATATTCTTGGCACGACGCATCCTCTTTTAGCAGTTCCTTTATCTGAAGAAAAATAACCTCCTCCGAAGAGCATAGGGCATACAAGCTATTGAAGTAGACCCGTAAGGAGGAACTTAATCCCTAATACAATCAAGATAAAACCGCCAATCATTTCTGCCCGTTTCTCGACGAAGGATCCCATAAAGCGGCCCAAGTACATGCCTACTAAGGCTATGATAAAGGTAACAATCCCAACCCAAGAAGCAGCATAGACAACATCTAGGTTCATAAAGGCGAAGGCTAAGCCCAGGGCCATGGCATCAATGGAGGTGGCCAAAGCCAAGATTAACATTTCCCCCCAGCTAGTGGACTGCTTTTCCGCCTCCTTATCTTCCTTACCCGCTCCGCGAATAGTATTAATGCCTAGCCACACGAGGACCACAAAGATAACCCAAGGGGCATAATCTTCTACATAGGAGGCAAATTGCCCACCTATGAGCCAGCCCAGAATAGGCATAAAAAATTGGAAAAGACCAAAGAGAAGGGGCAGCAAAAACTTCTTAAGTCCCTCCCCTTCTTTCATAATCAAACCCTTATAGACAGAGACACCGAAGGCATCCATGGCAAGGCCTGCACCAATGAGACAAATTTCTAGTAAAGACATGAACTAATCACTTTCTTAAGAATGAAGACTGAGTATGGAATAGCCTTCAGGGCTCATAGTAGGATCCTCTTGCACCTGAATACTCCGACCCAACTGGTCTTCTAAAGAGCTAAGCACTTGCTTAGTAAAATAAGGAAGAACTCGGGGGTTCATAGTTATTTCTACATCCGTCCGCAGTCTACCTTGCGCCTTAAGTTCCCGTAGGCGCCGCAGAATCTGTATATAGACCGACTGGCCCGATAATACGAAGCCCGTCCCCCCACATTGTGGGCATGTATCAAAAACTACCGATTGGAGTCCTTGGCGTGCTCGTTTTCGGGTCATTTCCACTAACCCCAATTGAGTAATGCCACATACAACAGTCTTCATGCGGTCCTTCTTGGCCTGCTGGCGAAGGACTTCTAAGAGTTCCTCTTGGGACGCTTTTTTGCGCATATCGATAAAATCGCAGACGATAATGCCCCCAATATCACGAAGGCGCAATTGTCGACAAATTTCCACGGCTGCTTCCTTGTTAACCGCTAGAGCCGTATCTTCCACCTGGCAGGATTGACCCGTGTAACGAGCAGAATTGACATCAAAAACGGTGAGGGCCTCCGTATGGTCAATGCGGATGGATCCACCAGAAGGCAAATCCACTTCCGTATTGATTAAACTATCCAACTGTTCATCCAAATGATAAAACTTAAAGATAGGTTCTGGCCCTTCATGATATTCTACCTCAATGTGCTGTGTCGTAGAAGACCGCCTCAAGAGGTCTTGTAAACGGGCCTGCCCCTCCCGGTCATCCACCTTGATACTATCAATAGACCGGCCAGCAAAGTCCCGCACAAGGCGAAACCAAAAGTCCGCATCGGCATAGAGGTCAGTACCAGGCTTAGCCAATTTATAGCGCTTGGATATATGCTGCCAGGTTTGCCACAAATAATCCAAATCACCCTTTATATCTTCATCGCTAGCCTTAGCTGCAGCCGTCCTCATGATGGACCCACAACCTTGGTCTAAGTAGGCCTGCCCTAGTTTCGCCAAGCGATCCCGTTGCTGGGAATCGGTAATCTTTTTAGAAATATTGACCGAAGAAGAAAAGGGCATAAGAACCGTACACCGACCTGCTAATGAAATATCAGCTGTAACCCTAGCGCTTTTACCTAGCATTTCTTCCTTAACCACTTGCACCATAACCGATTGGCCTACATGAAGTTTCTGTAGGATTTGCGTCTGTTTAGGTTTAGCCAAATTAAGATACGCATTATGGCCGGTCCCAATATCCACAAAGCAGGCATTCATACCTGGTAACACATTACGAATGACACCCTTACAGATATGGTTAGCTGTATGGTTCTTATTTTGCCGTTCCAGCACATAATCCACCACTTGCCCCTGGCTATCAACCAAGGCCATGCGAATTTCTTCAGCCATGACGTTTACAAGTATTTGTGCCATTCTCAGCCTCCTAGATAAGACATTAATCCAATGGTTTCACATCAAGCGGAGAAATCAAGTCATCCCCCTCTTGAATGAGAATATCTTGTCGATGAATTTCATAGGCATCCGTCAGAGGCCAACCGAAGTAATCTCGCCCAAAGGCCCAAAGCTCGCCCGGCTTAATAGTTCCTTCCGGATAGATGCCTATATGCATGGTTAGTGTCACAAAGCCATTATCGTGAATCTCAGCGGATACAGGCTGCTTGACGAAGTGCTTTACATCGATAGTCTTGGTCTTTTTAGGGGTTACCTTTTCATAAAGGACCTGCTCTTTATCGTTAAAATCCTGCAAAATTGCCGTCCAATTGATTGCCTTAGCCCCCTCTATCAGCTCTTCATGGATAGTGCCGTCCTCTTCTACCAAGGCCTGACCATCGACGATGACAGGACCAGTCACCTGGTAGATAGCATAGTTACAGACAGCCATCATCTTTTTAACTCGCCCTTCTAAGAACTTACCATCAAGGGCTGTTAGACCGCGTGGGGCCGCCTGGTTAAATCGTTCTATGATATCTTCTAAGGACCCCTGATCAAGAGTATCCATGTCTAGGTATTCCGGCTTTGCCGTAATGCCTAGGCCTAAGGCGGAGGAAAAAGAGATCTTCATATGGGGGTTAAAGCCTTCTGAATAGGCCATTTCTATATTAGCACGGCGGATGGTACGCTCTACGCACTTGGCGAAATCCAAATGGGATAAAAAACGGAGTTCTTCTCCCTTATTTAAGGCCAAACGTAACTTTCTCAACTTTGCCACCCTCCTTATAATCAACAATCCACGTATTCAATTCAGGGCACACATTGCAACCACGGCATACATCGCGACGACAGTCACCCGTCAATTCTACCTTCATGGCCCGATCCCATTCCCGTTTCAAGTAAGCCTTGGACACGGTGCAATCCAAATGATCCCAAGGCAGGGCTTCTTCATAGGTCCGTTCTTTGGAAGAGTAATACTTAGGATCAATGCCACATTCCTTAAAAGCTTCGAGCCAAGTATCATACTTAAAGTGTTCGGTCCAACCATCGAACTTACAGCCCTTTTGCCAAGCTCGTTCGATAACCTTGGCCAACCGGCGGTCACCCCGTGCAAAAACAGCTTCCAAGTAACCTGTATACCCATCATGATAGTGGTAAGAAATATTGCGATTGTTAATTTGTGATTTCAAATACTGTTGACGACGGTGAATCTCCTCTACATCAACTTGTGGGAACCATTGGTAAGGGGAATGCGACTTAGGGACAAAGAAGGAAACCGATACCGTTACAGACCCGTTGCGCTTGCCTGTAATTTCTCGGTGCTTATCCAACACTTTATAGGCCAAATCAGCAATGCCTTTAAGGTCTTCATCTGTTTCCGTAGGAAGGCCCATCATAAAGTAGAGCTTAACCGTATTCCATCCAGACTTAAAAGCCGATGTACATGCCGCCATGAGGTCTTCTTCTGATACGCCCTTATTGATAACATCCCGCATCCGTTGAGTCCCTGCTTCAGGGGCAAAGGTCAAGCCAGACTTACGAACCTGTTGGACCCGCTTGGCTATATCGATACAAAAAGCATCGATACGAAGGGATGGCAAGGATACAGACACCTTCTTATCTTGGAATTCGCCCATCAACATATCTACCAGTTCAGGCAACATGGAATAGTCTGCAGAGGATAAGGACATGAGTGAAATCTCATTATAACCCGTATTTTTGATGATTTCCTTGGCTAGACCATAGAGGCGCTCTGGCGTCTTCTCCCGGACTGGCCGGTAGAGCATACCCGCTTGGCAGAAGCGGCAGCCCCGAGAACATCCACGGAAGAGTTCCAATACAGCACGGTCATGAACGATATCAATAAAGGGCACAATTGGCTTAGTTGGATAGTAGACTGTCTCTACATCTTCAACAATTCGCTTTTCTATCTTCAAAGGTACTTCTGAAAACCTAGGAAGAATCTTTTCAAAGTCCCCTGATTCCGTATAAGAAACATCATAGAGGGCTGGACAATAGGTCCCAGGAATTTGCGACAACTTGCGGAGGAGTCCCTCCTTGCCTCCTGGGAAGCCAGCTTTCTTTTCCGCCTTATAGCAATCGATAAACTCATGGAACCATTCCTCAGATTCACCCAAGGTCACCACGTCTAAAAATTCAGCGATGGGTTCTACGTTATAGGCACAAGGACCGCCAGCAATTACTAAAGGCATATCCAAGTCTCGATCCTTGGCCCAAATAGGCATGCCTGCCAAATCTAACATGTTAAGGATATTGGTATAAGACATCTCATACTGGAGGGATACCCCCAACATATCAAAATCCTTAATAGGAGTCCGCGTTTCTAAGGAGAAAAGAGGGATATGCCGCTTGCGCATCTCCTCCTCCATGTCGGTCCAAGGGGCGAAAACCCGTTCCGCATAGGCATCTTCCCGTTCATTAATTAGGCCATAGAGGATGCGAATACCTAGGTGACTCATGGACACTTCGTATACGTCAGGTAGGCTCATGGCGATGGTTACGTCCACATCCTTGTGATTCTTAACTACGCTATTAAGCTCACCCCCAGTATAACGGGCTGGCTTTTGTACATGCTGTAGCCAAGATGTATCTAATTTAATCATAATTTCTCCTCAGAAACTAAACCTATAAGGTAACTTTATTAGTCATTAAACATATATTTCGATCTTTGCATAGATATGTTGAGCAAGAGTCCTACGGCCAACATATTAGTAGTTAGGGCTGATACCCCATAGGAAATGAAAGGTAATGGAATCCCTGTTACTGGCATAATACCCGTGGTCATCCCCACGTTAACCATGATTTGGAAGGTAAAATAGGTCGCTATCCCTGCTGCCAAGAGCATGCCAAAGTTATCACGTGCTGTATAAGCTATACGGATAGCTCGATAGATAAGCATAAACATGAGGAAAAGAACCACCATGCAACCAACAAATCCTAACTCCTCCCCTATTACAGAGAAGATAAAGTCCGTATGATTTTCCGGTAGAAAGTTGAGCTGGGACTGCGTTCCTTGGAAGAGGCCCTTACCAAAGAGGAGACCTGAACCAATCGCAATTTTAGATTGGATGATATGGTAACCCGACCCGTATGGATCTATATTCGGATTCAAGAACACCAAAATCCGTTGTTTTTGGTATTCCTTGAGGGCGAACCAACCAAATGGTGCTAAGACAAGACCAATCCCCAGTACGATGCGGACCAGTTTCATGCGAATTCCCGCTATGTAGAGGAGACCCATATAGATAGCCATATAGACCAAGGAGGTTCCCAAGTCAGGTTGCAAAAAGACGAGAGCCGTAGGCACCAAAATATAAATAAAGGTAGGCAATACCTCCCTAAAGGAATTTAGTTTGCCAATCTTCCCCTCCATCATCTTAGCCATACAGACGATCATAAGGAACTTGGTAAATTCTGACGGTTGCAGGGTAATTGGCCCCAATTGGATCCACCGTTGTGCCCCCAAGGCAGATGTCCCTACAGCCATAACGGCTACTAAGAGGAGGATGGTAATCCCATAAATCCACTTGGAGTAGTCTTTTAAGCGTCGGTAATCAAAGGTGGACATGAGAATTACCAAAACCGCATTGATAAGGAAGAATAGGAACTGGCGAAGAACCATAGATTGAGCAGTAATGCCCGTCTGATTCACATGCGTGGCGGATCCGATCACCGTTATACCTATGGCCACTAATAAGAGAGTACAGATGACAATAGTCCAGTCCCAACCGCGCCAAATGCGTTGCCACATAAGAATCTCCTTTCTTTACCTACTTAGAAAAGGCCTTTTTTATACGGGACCACAAGCCTTTAGAAGGACCAAATTTATCATGGAAAGCCTGGTCCATTTCCATCTCGTCCCCCGCTTGCCCCGTGGCCACAAAGGTCACTAGCGGCTCCAATTGACCGCTAACAGACGCATCATAGAAGAGAGGTAAAAGGCCCTCTTGAGAAGCCTTAGCCAAGGCTTCAGAATGAGGCAAAATCGCCCCTACATACTCGGCACCCACTTGGTAGGTCATAGCAGAGATGCTAAAGTCCTGACCTAGATCTGCCTTCATTTCATTAAAAACCACCACTGCATCAAATTTGCGTCGATCTCGTAGAAGTTGGAAGAGGCGACCTGCGTTACGTAGAGCAACCCATTTAGGTTGGGTTACAACTACAACCCGATCTGCCAATTCTACCAATGTGTCTACGCCTCGTCCCAAGCCTGCAGGTCCATCAATCAAGATATAGTCATAGGTCTTAGCTAGTTTTCTCATGAGCTTGGCATACTTTTTACGCTTGACCTCTTGCCAAGACTCGTCCTGGCTAGCAGCCAAAAAATCTAGATTGGAGGATACCGATACCAGGGCATGTTCTAGGTTTTCCTTGTCTCTTTGTACATCTACTACATTGTAAAGGATATCGTTTTCTCGGCCGATAACTAAGTCAAGGTCTCGCATGCCCATATCCGCATCAGTGATTAACACCTTATGGCCCTGTTTGGCCAAGGCAGCACCCACTAAGGCGGTAATGGTAGTTTTTCCTACCCCACCCTTACCGGATAGAATCGTTACTATAGTCCCCATAAAACTCCTTTATAAAAGCTCTATAGCGGCCTATTAATGGCCGCTATAGGATAGATTTTCTTCACCATTGTCCCCATCAGAAATCTTTTTAGATGACTTCTTAGAGGATCCTTTATTCGCCGTAGAGGCATTATTAGCCCCATTGGCAACATCCTTAGGCTTACTCAAGCCAAAGTAAGCTTCTAATACAGACCGTACGATTGGACCTGCAGATCCTGCCCCAAAACCACCCTGCTCAACAATAGCAACTACCACAATGCGTGGCTTGTCATAAGGCGCATAGGACACAAACCAACCATGGTCCTTGCCGTGAGCATTTTCTGCGGTACCCGTCTTGCCGGCTATAGGAATGGAGAATCCCTTAAAGAGCTCCCCTGCCGTACCACCTTCAGCAGTTACGTCCCGCAAGCCGTTACGGACGATATCCATAATATTCTTAGCTACTGGCAGAACACCTATTTTCTTAGGACCAAAGATTTCCGCAGGTGTTCCATCAGCATTATCTTCACGAGCCACTACATAGGGTTCATAGCGAATGCCCCCATTGGCCACCTGGGCCATGACCATAGCCATTTGAAGCGGTGTCACCAGGTGGAAGGACTGGCCGATAGCAGCGTCAAAGGTTTCCCCTAGGTACCAATCTTGATCAAAGACTTGTCGCTTATATTCAGGACTGGCTATATTACCAGCCGCTTCACCGTTTAACTTAATGCCCGTCTTTTGGCCTAGGCCAAAGTACTTGGCATAGGTATCAATATTTTCAATTCCCAAACGATTACCCATTTCATAAAAGTAAACGTTATCAGACTTAGCTAAGGCCTTATTAAAGTCCAACCATCCTAAGGCTTCTCCTTCTGCATTGCGCTTATCGATTAACCAATGGCGGCCAGAGTCAAATATTTGTTCTTCTGGACTTACCTTTTTTAAGTCCAGAGCTGCCGTCCCTGTAATAATTTTAAAAGGAGATCCTGGTGGATATTCACCAGCAATGGCCCGATTTTCGAAAGGATGACGCTTGTCCTCATTCAATTGGATCCACTGCTTAGCAGTAATCCCTTTGGCGAACCAATTGGGGTTAAAGCCTGGTTCAGATACCATAGCTAAGATAGCACCTGTATTGGGATCCATAGCTACCAAGGCAGCTCCAGTGGCTGGTATTCCACTAGCATGGAGAGAATCCAATTGTTGTTTCACCGCATCCTCTGCAGCCTTCTGCAATTTTACATCGATAGTAAGATGGATAGATCGACCGGGTACCGTGTTTTTACGGCCTACTTCCGCCACAGGGCGACCAGCCGCGTCAACCTCTAGCTGCTTACCTCCATCGACACCGCGAAGGACATCATCATACATCTTTTCAAGACCGGCTCGTCCCAAGATGGTACCAGGCCCAATTTGTGTATTAGGATCTTCTTTTTTTATGTCTGCCAATTCTTCTTCAGACACTTCCCCTACATAGCCCAACAATTGAGAGGCTGTATCATTATATGGGTAGTAGCGAATCGGCTCTACATCGATAGAAACGCCTGGCAATTCATGACTATGTTCTTCGATAATAGTCACTGTATCCATAGGAACATCATTGGCCAAGCGGATTGGTTCATAGCCATCCTTATGGTCGTTAATTTTCTTTTGAATACTCCCTACATCCATCTTAAGATAGCCCGCCAATTGCTTTAGTTCGCCCTCTTCTAAGGGCTTACCTGTAGGCATGATGGAGACTACATAGGAAGGACGAGAGGAAACGACGATATCCCCATTACGGTCGTACATAACACCACGAGTAGCTGTCATGTTAACAATACGGATCCGATTGCCTTCCGCCTGTTGGCGATAGTATTCGCCATCCAAGACTTGAAGGTAGAATACCCGGAGGCCCAAGACCACAAAAATACCTGCTACAACATAGAAGAAGCTGTCAAAGCGATCCTTTTTATTCTTTTTATAGAGGCCTTTCAGCATGGAAAGCATACGACAAGCTCCTTTCTGCTACCAACGATATTCCACTTTGGGAGCGAAACGCCAAAGGATCCAATGAACACCGATAGCAATGATGGCATTGGCAATGATTTCAGGAAGGGTAAAGTTCATAAAATAAGGAATACAAGCAAAATGCGCATCCATAGTCCATAAGAGGACCATCCTCAATAGACCATCCAAGAGAGTCCCGAGGGCCACCGTCAAGGAGGATAGATACCATTGTTCTTGATACATGCGAGGTGCCCAGGAAGAGAGGGCATAGGCCACAATCACATAAGGAAATAAATGAAGGCCAAAGAAGTTAGAAATGACCGTATCGTGAAGGATTCCCCCAATGATAGCCGTCCACAGGGCCACCCGCCGAGATCGCAAAGCGGCTAGGAGGATGATCCACACGAGGATTAGATTGGGCAGCCAAGGCCCAGACACAAGGGCCGGCACCAAGGTTCCCTGCAGGACTAAGGTCATAAGACCGATTAATAGGTAAGCAATTGATCTCATTGGCTAACCGCACCTTTCGCCCCTTCCACTTGGTCCCGATTGGTTTGCGGCACCAATTTAGGCTCGACTTTAGGTTTATCCGCTTGTCCTGCGGTAGACCGAATGATAACGAAAACGTCTTCCAACTTGCGGAAGTCTACAGTAGTCTCTACAGAGGCATTCTTAACGAACCCTTCCGGATCATTAGTAAGACCTGTTACATGGCCAACTAGGAGCCCTTTAGGGAATACCCCACCATAGCCAGAAGTAATGAGGGTATCCCCAACCAAGACGTCCCCTTCCTTAGCCACATTGACCATAGTTGGCTCAGATGGGTTGACACCATTGCCCTTGAGTACAGAGGCAACACGCGATTCAGGCCGCTGTACTATAACGCCAATAGCAGACCGTGGATCTACAATGGTTTGTACACGGGCTGAGTCGGCATAAACATCCGTTACCACCCCTACAACGCCAGCTGGTACTACGACAGCCATATTTACAGCAATACCATCATTAGCGCCCTTATCGATGATAAAGGTATTAGACCAGGTTCCGTAATCCTTGAGGACTACCCGAGCTGGCTGCATGACGAATTGCTTGGCGCTTTGCTGATAGCCTAACATTTGGCGGAGACGGACATTCTCAGCCAAAACTTCATCCGCATTGAGGTTTTGTTGCTTGAGAGCAGCAATCTCTGCCTCCATTCGGTCATTGCTATCCATGCCAAATAAGATTGCATCAATGATTGCAATCCCCGTTTTACCATGGCCTATTCCATCAGAAGCACCATAAAAGAAAGGCGTTGTCACCCGTTCTAAGGGAACCGTAACAAAGGGAATATTAGTCCGCTGCTTCCACGCATAGCCTAAGATAGCGAGAAGTATGGACATAATAATGACTACGATGACCAACTTGCGGTCCGATGTAAGCATTAATTTCTCCCCTTTCTATTTCTGGATGCTACGATAAAGCGGTTCATACGGCCTTGGTTCTTAGCGGCTAAGGCCAGGCCTTTAATGACACAATTCTCAGGATCTTCCGCCACCTGTACAGGAACAGTCAGTTCTTTTGAAAGGCGCTCAGCTAATCCTTGTAATTGAGAAGCCCCACCCGTAAGAACGATGCCTCTTTCCATAATATCTGACAAGAGTTCAGGCGGTGTTTGCCGCATGACGTTTTTAATCTCTGCTACTAACCTTTGCAAAGGTTTTTGTAAGATTGAATACAATTCCGATTGATGGATGGAAGGGGTTACCACTAGGCCTGTGGTCGTATCCCGGCCCACGAATGAAAACTCTTCATCGTCATGGGCATCCATAGGAGCTATAGCCGTCCCCTTTTGGCACTTCATCTTCTCTACCGTAATATCTGAGACCAAACAGGAAAAGATTTGTTTCAAGTACTTAAAGATGGCTCCATTCCAATCGTTGCCACCGATAGGCACTGTACGAGCGGCTACCACGCCACCCAAAGACATAACGGCGATATCTGTAGTTCCCCCTCCAATATCAACCACCATGTTACCCACCGCATCAAAGATGGGCATATCACAGCCTAAAGCGGCTGCTACAGGCATATCTACCAAGTAGGTTTCACGAGCACCTGCTTGGATGACCGCATCCATTAAAGCACGAATTTCCACATCAGTCATGCCATAAGGAACACCGATAAAAACTCGTGACCGACGAACAGACCGAGATGCCTTATGCATCAGATAGGTCAACAGGGTATGAGTCACTCGATAATCAACAATAAAACCCTCCCGCAAGGGCCAGAGCTCACCCAATTCATCAGGGGTTCTACGGATGAGGTTTTCCGCCTCTTGGCCCAAGGCTACAATACCCTCTCGCTTAGGGTCTGTAGCTACCACTGAAGGCTCTGTAATGACCGATCTACCAGCCACTAAGACACGGCTATTTACCGTCCCCATATCTATACAAACATTTCTCCCAAAGGAGGAAATAATTGAACTCATTTACACAGTTCTCCTTTATAATTTCATCTTTTTATAATAGCATATTTCCCCCCTTTTTTTAAGGGCTACCCTCTATTCATAGGTCCCTCTTTTTCTTCAAAAATAACCAATAAATTTCTTATGACAGATAGCCTCCTTCAGCCAAGCTGAAGTAGCTGCCATCACCTATGATGATATGGTCCAAGAGAGGGATTCCCATCAATATACCTGCCTTCTGGTAGAGATGGGTAATATCAATATCCTTCTGGCTAGGATCAATGACTCCAGAAGGATGATTATGAACTAAGATAATAGATGCCGCATTATGGCGAATAGCTTGGCGGAAAACGGTTCTCTGTTCCACCAAACTGGTAGTTAATCCTCCTCTACTGATGATCTCCACACCAATCAATTCATTATGAGCATTTAAGAGGACTAGCGCTACCACCTCTTCCCATTCATGGCGGAGTCGCTCCATCATATAGGTTCCGACTGCCTCTGACCGGCTAAAATCTACATGGACGTCTCTAGCCTTAGCCTGGCTAAGGCGACGACCTAGTTCTATGGCTGCACAAATAGTAACCGCCTTATCCTCCCCCACCCCACGTACCTGCATCAAATCTTGCCAAGTCCACTTATTAAGGCCCTTGAGGCCTCCACAGGCAGATAAGATTTGCCGTCCCAAAGCTAGGGCTGATTGGCCCTTAATACCAGTTCGCAACAAGATGGCTAGAAGTTCTTCTTCACCTAAGGCTTGTCCACCACAGGATAGGAACTTCTCACGAGGACGATCACCTAGCTGCATGTCCTTAACTAAGACCGGCCCCGCGACTTTTCTTGTATAGTCTAACATGGCTTTTTCCATAGCTATATCCTCCATAAGAACAAATTGTTACTAAAAAAGCGGTATACAGACGAATCCGCATACCGCTAGCCTACTAATCAGAAACTAATCAGACAAAAACTTTTTTAATTCTTCGTAAACTCTTTCTACTGGCAGTCCTACCACATTAGTATAAGACCCTTCAATACCTTCCACCCAGAGGGCACCTATGCCTTGAATACCATAGGCTCCCGCCTTATCCAAAGGCTCTCCAGAGGCCACATAGCCTTGAATTTCCTCCTCCATAAGCCGGCGAAAGATAACCCGGGTAGTTACGTGAAAGACTACTTCCTTAGAGCCTCGCTTAATTGCTACACCAGTCAAAACAGCATGTTGTCGCCCAGACAAAGAGCGAAGCATGGCCTTGGCCTCTTCTTGAGAACTAGGTTTACCCAAGATTTCTCCATCCTTAACCACGATGGTATCTGCCCCAATAATGATGCCATCTTGAGGTACGCCTACAGCACAGCGAGCCTTTCCCAAAGCCTGTGACTCAACTAAGTCTGCCACGCTCATCTGGGAAATATCATTAGCCTCCTCATAGGTAGAGGCTACGACACTGTGAATCATCCCAACTTGATCTAAGAGTTCATGACGACGCGGGGAATTAGATGCCAAATAGAGGCCACTCATAGCCAATCTCCTTTTTATCCACTACGATTCAAAACTATTTCACTTCCACCATCTCCATTTAGCCCTATTATAGCCAAAAGGAATTATCATGACTAGGGACTTTCCTATTAGTGAAATAGTTATAAACAAAAAGACACTCCGAAGAGTGTCTTTTATGGAGTTAAACTATTTTGTCAATTCAACAGTATCGCGAGCGATAGTCAACTCTTCATTTGTTGGAACAACGAACAATTTAACCTTAGAGCCTGGTTTGGAGAATTCGCGTTCTTCACCACGAACCTTATTGAGTTCAGCGTCGAATTCAGCGCCAATCACTTCAAGGCCTTGGCAGATAGCAGCACGGTTATCAATGCCGTTTTCGCCGATACCTGCTGTGAATGCAATAGCATCTACATGACCTAACTCAGCAGCGTAAGCGCCGATAGTGGCACGTACTTTTGTGTGGAACATATCGAGGGCCAATTGAGCGCGTTCGTTACCGTCTTCAGCTGCTTCCTCAAGCAAACGGAAGTCATTGGAAACACCAGAAATGCCCAATACACCAGATTTTTTATTCATCAATGTATCTACTTCTGCTGGGGACATACCGAGTTTATCTTGCAAGTAAATAACGATGGCAGGATCGATATCGCCACAGCGAGTACCCATTGGAACGCCAGCCAGTGGTGTGAAGCCCATGGAAGTATCGAAGCATTTACCAGCTTTTACAGCGGACATAGAGGAGCCATTGCCCAAGTGACAGATGATAACATTAACATCTTCAGGTTTCTTACCCATGATTTCAGCTACGCGACGAGCAACATAACGATGGGATGTACCATGGAAGCCATATTTACGGATGCCATGTTTCTCGTACATTTCGTAAGGCAATGCGTATACATAATTTTCCGCAGGCATTGTTTGGTGGAAAGCTGTGTCAAATACAGCTACTTGAGGTGTATTTGGCATGATAGCTTGGCAAGCTTCGATACCTTGCAAGTTAGCTGGGTTGTGGAGTGGACCCAATGGAATGCATTCTTTGATTGCTTCGATTACAGCTTCATCGATAACAACGGATTTTGCAAATTTCATACCACCATGCAATACACGGTGACCTACAGCAGCAATTTCATCCATGGATTTAACCACGCCGTATTCAGGGTCAGCGAGGATGTTGAGTACAAGTGTAAGGGCTACTTTGTGGTTTTCCATAGGTTGAGAAATGGTGTACTTCTCAGCGTTTGGACGTTTGTGAGTGAAAATAGCATCAACATTAGAACCGATACGTTCTACCAAACCTTGTGCCAACACGCTTTCATTAGACATGTCAATCAATTGGTACTTCAAGGAAGAAGAACCGCAGTTTACTACTAATACTTTCATTATTAGCCCTCTTTCTTAGGAATCACTTGAATATGATCTTGAATTTGCTGAACGATGTCAGCCCCTATCGTATCATCAACAGGATACTGATAGAGTATATTCCACAAAACGCCATTGCTTTCAAAGGCGTATTGATAGAAACGATATGTTAGGCCACGGCCACGATAGGTACCTTCCATGCGAACAGCACTAGCACCTTCTAATTGTACATCCTTGGTCACAAGGTCCGTCACCCCGTTGAGTTCAAAGCGATGGGTCAACTCTTTGACATTCGCCTCTACCGTAGGCAAGGTTGGGTTTCTATCAGGTTGCCATGCCTCGATATCGATGATGATATGTTGCGTTGGTGCCTGATACGTATCCACCACATAGCCATTATCAGATTCTAACTGTTGTGGCCCCCCTATTTCAAATGGAAGGGCTATGTTAATCTCAGAATGACCTGCTTGGATAACCTGGTGTCCATAGCTAATGGTATCTAAGGCCGAGTTGCGGCTCATAGCTACGGAGATACCAATAAGTACAATGATGCCGAGCAAACAAGCAATGATGATGCGTTTAATTTTAACTTTCACCTGTTCACCTCGTTTGTAATGTAAAATTTTACAGTTCATTATAGCATTCTAGCTAAAAAAATTCTACATAAGTTATAATGAAAGAAGTCATAAAAATAAGCCATGAGGAGGTCCCATGAAAACCATCGGTATCATAGCTGAATACAACCCCTTCCACCAGGGACACGCCCACCATTTAGAGGTTATCAAAAAAAACTATCCTGATGCTATCTGTATCGTGGTCATGTCAGGAGCCTTCATCCAACGAGGCGGTCCGGCCCTCCTCTCCAAATTTGATCGAGCAACCATGGCCGTCCAAGGGGGCGCCAATCTGGTCATTGAATTACCCACCCTCTTCGCCACAGCCCACGCCCAACTCTTCGCGGAAGGAGGTATCCGCCTCCTAGAGGCCTTGGGGGTTCAGACCCTTTCTTTCGGTTCGGAAGTAGCGGATAAGGAGCTCCTGCAAAAGGTCGCTTCTATAGCAGGCCAAGACCAGGTCCAAGCCTCTTGCCGCCAGTTGCTCAAAGAGGGTCAAGCCTATGGGGCCGCCCTCCGCCAGGCTATAGGCGAAAGCCTTCCTGAGTCCCAGTCCGTCCTAGCCAGCCCTAATGCCCTTTTAGGGCTCGAGTATATCAAGGCCATCCAAAACTATGCCTCCACTATGGATATACTCCCTATCGAGCGCCACAGTGACCATCATGCTAGCGAACTAGGTAGTCACCTCCCCTCTGGAACGGCCCTCAGAGAAGCCATCTATGAAAACGGGGCCGCTAACCTAAGGCCTTACTTTACCAACAAGGTTTTCAGTCTGCTAGAAGATTCCCTAGCCAAGGGTGCTTCTCTCAATCCTGACCGTTACCACGATATGGTACTAGCCCAAGCTCGCCGCTTGCGTCCAGAAGAATTAAAGAGGCTGCAAGACTTTACAGAAGGGCTAGAAGATAAGTGGATACAAGGGGCCCAAGCCCCTAGTTGGCAAGAAGGGCGAGAGATCATCAAGAGCAAGCGCTACACCTATGCCCGCCTAGATCGCATGGGCGCCTATAGCCTTCTTGGAATCAGCAAGGACCTAATTGTAGAAGCCCAACATAAGGGGCCATGCTATGGCCGCATCCTCGCCTTTGACCAAAAAGGGCGGTCTTGGCTCAGTCAATACAAACGCTCACTCCCCCTCATCAACAAATGGGCTCCCTTCTACAAAGAGGCAGACTCTTTCACCAAAGAGTCCCTTCGCCTAGATGCCCTTGCTAGCGACCTACAAAGCTTCTGTTTTCTCTACGAAGAAGCTAGATCAGGTGGTCAGGACTACCGCCAATCCCCTCGCTTCATAAAAAAATAACCCTATCACATGCTTCTATCCATAAAAAAGCTAGGGGCTGCTAACTAT
>OGGB01001395.1_pt1 | contig 16888 bp, 23 predicted proteins | sample 1571111 | NCBI WGS metagenome assembly OGGB01 (sample SAMEA2582067, study PRJEB24529) | metagenome | biome: Human gut stool | place: China | collected 2011
TAATCGCGATTAATGATTTTTTCATTTTTATTATCCTTTCTAATGCCCGAATCTCACGACATGAGGCTTCCTCTTATATCAGTGCTTGTCGTTGTTTAACATCGCCTGTTAGCAGCACGACCTCAGCTTTACTGTCTAATATAAGGTTGTATCATCCTTTAGTTGCGTAGTAGTCGTAACGAGGTGCACGAGCGAATGATACGAAGAAACGGTCTTTCTTGAATACGACACCGTCTTCTTCTACAGTCACTGGTACAAGCTCAACACGACAGTCGAATGAACCAGACTCGCTACCTGCAGACCATACCATATCACGATAGTGACGGTAGTCTACTGGTGCAGCATCACGATGAGAAGCAAGAGTTTCTTTTGGAATACCGAATGCAAGACATACATCAGCAAGTGATACATATCCTTGTTCCATTTCTGCACGGTAAATACCTACACGTTCAGCCAAGCTATCAGCGTTTGTTGCTTCAGGATTACCTTCATTCATGATACGTAATACAGCTGACTCAAGAATACCGTAGTCGTACTCTCCGCCTTCACGCAAGTCGCTCAAGATTGGACTTGCTTCTACGAAGAACCCTGCCTCAGAAACAAGGCTTGGTTTACGAACTGCATCGACAAGTGCTGGTTTTTTCTTAGCGGCTTCTTGTTTATTTTCTGGTACACGTTCAAGTTCTTGTGTGATTTGTGTAGCCATTTCAGGATGGTTTTCTTTCAACCATTCCTTGTATTTATCAAGCTTGCTTGACAATGTGTTGTAAGCAAGTGTAGTAGCAGCGAGACGTTGTGATAGAATACGTTGTCCATTAAGAATAAGAAGGCTTGAGGCTGTAGCTCCTAGGACAGGGCCCGATACAGCTTTAGCAATGGTCTTAATACCATTAGATTTTGATGCTCCTTCTTCGCCTGCTTTAGCACGTTCAAGTTCTTCTACACCTGCTTCGATTGCAGGACGAGCCTGATACAACATATAACCAGACACACCTAGACCAATAAGGCCTAGACCTGTACAAATATAAGGACTGTTACGACGAGTCCAGCGAAGAGCTCCATAGTAGGCACGATTTACTTTAGTTGGTACTTTAAATTTCATTGTTTAATAATCCTTTCTTATTTTGGCATTTCTACAATAAGGTTCTTGAACCCAGCTTGTTTGTGAAGATATTCTTTGGCTACATCTACCAAATATGGTACAACACCAAAGCAAATAACTTTAACGACTTTCATAACTTTCTTTTTGTTCCAATTCTTAAACATAATAATAATCCTTTCTAAACGTTTGTGACTGGTGGTAGTGTGATTACATAATACCCATTTGGATTACGTACAGTACGGGCTCCTTTAAGGTCAACCCATCCGATAGTGTTATCCGTATAAGATATAGTAATACCTGTTTGGTCTGCACCTGAGATTGAATAATAATCACATACAGATACATAACCTTGGTCTACAATATACTGACGCATTTGCGCCAATACATATTCAGCATCAGCTTGAGTATAATGTTCAACTTGTGTATACTCATGACGTGGTACTGGTGCGGCTACTTGTCCTTGACGCTGACGTGTATTACCCATTTGGTTATATGGTACACGATTTGCGTGTTGTTGTAGACCTGTGCGAGCTCCGTTTACCGCACCTCGACCAATTTGATTAACCCAGTTGCCTCCATTATTACGTCCTCCGTAAATAATAGCATTGAGCGCACCTTGACTTGCATTGTAGAGCATATCTTTAGATGCAGGAATAACCGAGTTAACAAATGTGTCATGTGCGAGTTGTTTGAACCCACCTTCTGGTGTTAGGGCAATCAATGCTCGTTTGAACAATGATTTCTTCTTGATAGGGACTGGTTTAATTTCCCTTGGTTCTACCGTCTCGGTAACTTCAACAGTTTCCTGAGTTTCTGCTGGTTCTTGAACTTTTTCCTTTTCAGGACTAGGTTCAATCTTGTCGTAATCTTTACCCATCGGGTACCTCCTATAAAAAAAAATTAGAGATGGAAACGTCTTAGATTGTGGTAGGACTCGAACCTACCGTCCGCATTAAATCTGTCGCTCTACCCCTGAGCTTACAATCTAAGGACATCTCCTTCTCTATTATATAAGCGGAAATTATTTTGTGTTTCCGACCAAATCGAATTGAATAAACCATCGTCCTTCATCGCCATTGTAATGTGAATAATGTGCATACACACGATTGTATGTTTTCTTCAACTTGCCATTAAGATATACAGCAATGTCATTCACACAATCTTTTTCTTCATCAACTGGCAATCCTGAGAATGGGGCGAATTCATAAATCCACACATCTTCGATTTCCATTAAAACACCATTAATAATATATTTATCATTAATTAGTAATTTGTTATTAGGCAACATTTCAATTTTATTGCTTGCAATATAACTTGTACTCATAATACATCTCCCTCAATCATGAATTTGCTATCTGCAAATCCGTTGTCAATAGTTTCTTGTTCTACGTTTGTTACTTTACCAATAAAGTCAACGTTCTCCATAACATCACGAAAATGAATGACGAAGTTATGTTGAATCAACCCTAGGTTAAAAGCGTCAGCTTGTGGGTCATCAAACAAGTCATCAATCTCAATTCGAAATGTATGTCCATTGGCGAACATTGTATATTGATAGAGTGTTCCATCAATTTCAAATCTTCTAATCATAAACTCTTATGATAGATACGTGCGTATTTGTATCCATCTGTCCTCTCCTCATTTAAATATAACTCGTCCTCCTCGCTAAGAATGCGATATCCTTGTTTAAGAAGTGAGTCTTGTGCATCCTTGTAATTTGTAAATAGTTTATCGATGATATACCCGTCTTCTGGATATTCGTGCTCGCGTACAGCTACATAAACCCTCATACAATCCTCCAAAAAAAAAAAAAGGAAGAGTCGTTAAACTCTTCACTACCGAAACTAGAATTTATCGCCATCAATGCGTTTATTGATGACCCGTTTAGTAAAGTCGTTGACGAAGTTTCCCTCGTCAGCATATAATGTACTGTAGATGACCACAGCACCAGATGCAGTAGCACTCACGACGGTAGCCCAGAACTTCCAGGCACCTTCACTAATTTTATCCTTCGGCTTATCCTCTTCACGAGTTTCCTCGTTATAAGAGTTGTAAGCTTTTCGAATCTTGATTAGTTCATTCACCTTTTCGTCGAACTCCTTCTCGTCGTTAGCTAATACATCGTTTGCTTCATCCGCAATACGATTTAATACTAACTTGTCCACTTTGTCAATACGTTCCTTTGCCTCAACTGGCACTTCAACAAACAACTTTTCGTCAATAAATTTCTTAATATTAGGTAATTTCATATTTTAATACCTTCCTTTCTATTATACAAGCGGAAATTTAATGTCGTTATTTATTCTTGTTTCTATATGCTTGATATTCCTTATCCCAACGCTCATTGCGTACGTCTAATACATCTAAGCATTGTGATTCAATATGAGGCATAAAATACAATACAACTTGTAAATTTTGCATTAGCAAGTCTACCTCGTCTGGTGTACATAGAGTATTAATAAGAGACATAGGATTAACACTCAATCCATACTCGTCCATATACTCGTATAATTCGTCTTCGTCAGGATATGTAAATCCTGCTTCAATGTTTTCAACATATTCCATTGTGCGTTTATACAATACTCTACAAATTTGATTGTTTAGTTTTGATGGCAGTATAACTCCCATTCCATTTCATCCTTTCTAAAAAAAAAAAAGAACCCGAAGGTTCTTTCAGTTGTAACACAATTAAATTTCTTCTTGAGTTTCCACCTTGTCATTAACTTCCACAAACTCAGCGTCCACCACTTCTGCAGTTTCAGGAGAATGTTCTTCTCCACCGCCGATAACTTTCTTTGCCACTACGTATCCAGCAACGCCACCTGCAACAACCTTTAAAGTATCTACAGCAAGCTTCTTCCAATTAACTCCTTTGGCTTTCGCAAACGGTTTAAAGACTTTAATAATCTCAACCGTAACTTCAGCTTCAGAATCTTTAGATTCAGTTTCTGCTTCAACAATTTCAGTTGATTCAGCTTTATCGCTTTCAACAGCAGCATCGACAGCTTCGACAGCTTCGATTACTTCTTCTTCAACAGCTTTAGTAGCTTTTTCTACTTTGTTTGATTTTTTAGTTTTGTTTGACATAACAATGTCCTCCTTAAAATAATTCTTTAGAGTGTTACCTCTATTATATACCCAGAAAAAAAAGAGGGCAGTGAGCCCTCAAGAGTTTAAAACAATACTTCAATAATCTTCATGATGATTTCACCCAAAATCACAACACCAACAATGCATAGCATAACGAGCATTGTGAAAATCCACTTAATGAAATTCAATCCTGCGTCGCATGCATCGTCAATGCGTTTTTGTGTTTCATCTGAATAGCCTAATATTTTTTTCATAATTTTATTCCTCTCTTTCTATTATAAGAAAGGTAAAAAAAATAGGGCCGTAGCCCTAATCTCATCCTCGGTTTAGATACTTAATACCAAGGATAATTAAAGCTAGCCCAATAATAATATTCATATTTTTGTTCTCCTTTCTCTTTCTATTATACGAGAAGAAAAAAAAAGGCAGTTAGCCTTTTGTACTATTTGTCATTGTATGTACCAATAAATGTTGCTATATATGCAGATACCAACGCAATTATAGTCCATCCGACATATTGATTAGTAAAGAAGTTTAATCCTACAGCTTTTGAATTGTATAGAAATACAGTCCAATAGCTAGGGTTAATCATCTCGATTCTTCTCAATGCCATATGGATATAAATAGCATCCAAGTTTTGCATAATAGTATAAAATACAAATACATAAATACTCACAATAGCACAAGCGATAACCACGCCTTTTGTGTTAATAAATTTTTTCATTTTAGTTTCCTCTCTTTCTATTATATCAATAGAAAAAAAAAAGGGAATGAATCCCAGTTTATTCATTGTATTTCCATACAGCGGACACCAACATCATTATAAACATGAATGCTGAAATTCCAATTGTGACTTTAAGTGGTATACTGCTATTAAAATAGCTAAATACCATATTCTTAAAGTTTATCACAAATTGTTTAAATCCAACATCACATTGATATTGCACTGTTAACCAATGTCCAACTGCGTGAAACAAAATAATTCCAAAACTGTAAATGATTCCCATTCCTTTGTTCTTGTAATTTTTCATTTTAAAATTCCTCTCTTTCTATTATATGAGAGGATAAAAGCGTGTTACCTTTCACAATAACACACCTAGAATATTACCAATCGTGATTATATCGTTTCTCAAGGATACCATAAGTTTCCCCAGTAATATCACCGATTGTAATCCATGCGACTTGACCATTATATTGAATTGCCCCCCAGTGGTAATCACACACCGTCGTGGTTTTAGTCATATGATAAGTCTTGTCAATTTCTGCTGTACCAACAATCTCTGCAGTCTTTGTGCAATCTGCTCGAATAGGAACAGCAATCTTTGGTGTAAAGTGAGTAGGGTCGCCGTAAATATCAATGTAAGCCTTAGCTTTTTCTTTCATATAAGCGATTTTCCCTTGTATCTCTTTACTATACATGCCTGTGGTTCCAGGTTGTAAGACACCAAATATACGTACATGAACTGGTGCATTGTTAGTCCACCAATATGTTTTAAGACCCTTACCATTACAATCTTCATAAATACCTTGTAACCATTTAAGTTCTTCTAGATTATGTACTGGTTGTACAACGTTGTCATTACCGTTATAGAAAAACAAAGTTCCAGGTTCGAAGTTTTTAGGGTCTCCTTTAACATTGAAAAAGAAATTAATACCCATATCAATCTACCGCCGCTAATAAGTTTTTCTGTATTGCATCCAGAGCCTTCTGTATCTTTTCATATTGACTCGACGGATTAAGTACTGAGAAAATACGTACATGTACAGGGAATGTGTTAGTCCAACGATAGTCTTTCAATTCACGACCTGTTGTTTCTTTAAATACATTACCAATCCATTTAATCTCTTCTTGATTATGTACTGGTTGTACTTCATTGATTGCTCCATTGTAAAAATACAATGTCCCAGGTTCAAACCATTGTGGATATCCTGTTACATTGAAAAAGAATGACATTGCCATATTAATCCACCGCCTCATCTAATTCTGCAATAATCTCGTCGATTTTCTTCTTGATAGCTTCAACTTGACTTCCTGGATGGACAACACCGAAGAAGTTCTTAACACCATCATCCTTACCTTTATCCCAACGATAATCCTTCAACTTACGACCTGTCGCATCGGTGTAGATTTCATTAAGATATTTGATTTCTTCTTGGTTGTGGATAGGTTGTACTTCATTGATTTGTCCGTTGTAGTAGAACAAGGTTCCTTCTTCATACAATTCAGGATACCCTTTAGCATTGAACATAAAACATGGATATTCTTCTTCGGGCTCAGATGGGCCAGAACCTTCTCCGCCATACCCTTCTCCAAGAGTACCGTCCTTCCAGGCTTGGTCTACTGCATCTAAATATCCACTATTAGCTCCATTTACTCCATTACGGATACTATTCATCTGTGGTGCATATCCGCCATATCCTACTGCGGCATAATCATACGCTGCTCCACCTTGTCTAAAGAGACCGAGCGTGAATGCATTAATATCTTGTTTACCAGAACAATTATATCCGTGTCCAGAAATCAAATATGTCCAGTCATTCATGTAATCTGCTACAGACGCGTAGTGCATATATGTACCCCCTTCGTTAGCAGGTCGATAACTACCCGTTGTAACTACTACACCTGAAGGACGAGTTTGAGCTCCACCAGTCATACCACCCCAGTTATTATCAACACGGGCTACATTAGATGCACCCCACCATGACTCAAGATATAATTGAGAGATACAGCCTGAAGGTAATAGATTACGTTTACTACACCAACCAAACAAGTCAGATTGTACGCTTGCAGGAAGTGTATGACCAGCATATGAGATATCACGAATAGGAAATCCTGGTTTCTTCTCTCCACCTTCAGACGCACCACTTGAACGACCTGCGTCAGAATATGGTGGTCTAGTTACTCCAAGCCAAGACGCATCAATTTGTCTATTTACATACACACAAGGGCCACCGTATCCGTTTGTACCATAGTTCTGGTCAATAGAACGAATACTATTACCATTACGAGCAATGATGAGACCTGTATGCCCATATCCATGTCCAGGCTCTGACTTACAAAAGATGTCGCCTGGTGCGCATTGTGATGCTGGTAATACAGCCCATCCATTAGCACGACCTGCGGCTAGCATATCAATACCATTACCAGGCATACGTTTACCGAAGAACCATTGTGCTAGTGCATTTGGTAAGTCTACACACTGCATACCGTAGGCTCCATCAATGTCGACCCCAGTATGACGATTGGCCATATCCGAAAATCGATTAATTACTTCTGCTACTGTTACCAAATAACAATCCTCCTTGAAAAAAGACCACAAGCGGTCAAATAAGCTTGCAGTCTTAATATTTATTCGTAGTAATTTACAAGGTCGTCCTTGTTCCAGCATGAGAGCCATACTGTACCGAATTGACCAAATTCGAACAGACGCCAGTAATACCCACCATAGTATCCACCGTCTTCGGTATCTACAATGTTAGTTTCATCACCAGCGAATGAGAAGAACATTCCAGCTTTAAAGTCTTTAGAGTCTCCATCTGGAAGGTCGTTACCATCAGCATCAACCCAGTTAACCATATCAACAGGAATACCATTTTCAGTCCAATCGAATCCAATTGGGCTGAGATAGTCGCATTTAATTTGCCAAATACCATTAATATATTTAACTTCATTGGCTTCATAATATGCTTTCTCTTGTTGTGGATGAACCACGGTATTAGGTTGATTGTTAGTTTGAGGAGCTGAGTCAGCGTAACGCCATACTTCAATATAAGCTGGTTTGTTCCAACCATAATAACTATCCCATGGATAAGTATTGATGGCTTGTCCAGGTGCTCCTTGTGTTGAGTAATCACAAGAGATGAAGTTAATACTGTCAAGCATTACACCGACGTGTCCTCCAGCACCACCAGATGAAGACATATCAGCACCCCAACTCATAAGGACAATATCGCCCATAAGTGGTTCCCAATCTTCATTACGACTTACACGATAGAAACCGTTATTCGCAAGTTGTTGACCAAGAGTTACAGTTGAAGGAAGGCCTTGAATGCCGATACCAGCTTCTTTCAAGGCTTGTGATACAGTACCAGAGCAATCTCCAGTACCATCAGAACCATTACGAGACCCGTACATTGAATATGTAACAAGACCACGATGGTTCACAAACCAATTTACAATAGATTGTTGAACACTCATTTAAGTGCCTCCTTATTTTTGAATAGATTGTTTAATCTCAGAGATAGTTCTCTCTAACTCTTCGACCTTATGTTTTAAAGCATCAATTTCTCTTGTAGGTAATTGAGATTTAACTACAATAGGATCTGCCGCAAATTTATTTTGTTCCATAACCTGTAGAAAAAAGTTATTATATGTTGGAAACAAACCATACGCTTGACTAACAGACAATGATGAAGTTTTTAATTCTTCAACACTTCTTGCAAGAGAGGCGGTTTTATTAGCCCAATTTCGCATTGCGTCTTGTAACCAAGGCGATGCAGGAGAACTGTAACTTTTATTATCAACAAGATATAAATGCCCGACATGCTCTTTATCAGCTTTATCAAGAACAGCCTTGTAATTGTCTTTTGTCACATTGTAAATACAATGCCAGAACTTATTATAAGGTTGTGATAAACAATATGAAGGTGTGACTTCACGAGAAATATAATTGTCAGCAGAAGACTCGAAGTTCATGAACACATCAGCAGAATTTAACAACGATTCATCAATATTTGAACCAGGATTAGCCACTACAATGAAGTCTTTTCCGTAAACATCTTTGATACGTTTACCCATCTCAATATATTTAGGAATAAGACTAGCTTGCTGTGAGAATCCATTAATTGTTTCATCTAGGAATACACCTTCAATTGTATACCATTCTTGGTATTGTTTGATTTGACTGATAATAGAGTCAATCTCGATTTTACCATATCCAGTTGCAACATATCCAATTACAGTGGCTCCTACAGCTTTAGCTCGAATAGCTTGTTTGACATACATATCATCTTTTTGGTCACCAGGCCCGCTATTAGGGTTAATAATAACAAATCCGAGTTTGTCAGACATTGTAATGGCTTGGTTCCACTTAGATGTTGTTTTCTGGAAATCAGGATACCAATAACTAATAGGACTGATAAATCGTTCACCATTAGATGGGTTTACCAGTTCGTATTTATTATTGATGATATCAGATTGGGCTTTTTTAATATCTTTACCTACAGCTTTAGCAAACTCTAGATTGCTCATATATTATTACCCCTTAGCTGCTGCGTATGCTGCCGCCAAATCTTCAGTTTCAATCGCTGTAATACGATTACCAAGCTCTGTAAGTTTAGTAATAATACCAGAATCAACATTACCACCAGCGGCAGTAATCTTATCAGCAAGCTCTTTAAGAGTATCAAGCTCTTCAGGAGCTCCACCAATAAGGTCTGTTTTAGCTTGTGCGATTGCGGTGTTAAGTTGTTCTTGTGTAATACCAGGTGTAAGACTAGCTACTTCAGTCTTGTCAGCTTTTTGAGCAAGAGCAGCATCAATACGTTTAATGTCAGCACCTACGGCTGAGAATGCATTTGAAAGATTGGACATATTTCCTCCTAAATCTTAGCAAGGTTATAAATGTTAAGATAATCTTCACCGCTATCGACCAACCCTGCTCGTTTAATGTCGTTAGCAATGACACGTAGTTTCTCTTCATACACATCAGGAGGAATAAGAGTATCCCCTCCGAAAGAAGATTGTACTACTTTGACTTTATACTTGTTAGAAGGGAAGATATGACCATCCACTTTAATCTCAAGTAGATATTTACCATATTCTAAACTCTTCCCTAGAGCGAATGCGACAACGCCGTCAACAACTTTAACATTCTTAGAGAATTTAATTTCACCAAGTTGAGACAATGTAACAATACCTTCTCCAGTTAGAGGAAATACGTTTCCATCGTCGTCTAGGATTTCAAATGTAAATTCTGAAGAAGTGTCTCCGCTTTTGATAACATCGCCACCATCAATAAGTCTGAGGGACGTCATCAATTTAGACATGGGTTGCTCCTTTTTTAGTCTTTGCGTGGTTCATGATAATTCAAGGCTTGTTCACTATCACCCACACCTTTAGTTGTTGGGTCTGTAACAATACCAAGGATAACCAAGATAACAACAAGAGTATTAACTCCCTCTTGGATGTTGCTAGGGATTGTAAGTCCAAATTGTTGCAGCATCAAGAATACTGCTGAGATAAGAGCGATAAGTGTGGCTTTGTTTTGTAAACGTAATTTAAAATTAATCATTATTTTTCTCCTTTTTAACTTCATCTTCGTTCTTATGAGGGTCTACTCTATCCGACACGTATTTGGTAATAAATGGAATTTTAATACCAATAGCTTCCCCATTTTTTAGAATGGACGCAGCATAAGAAAAGAATAAATAATAAATAAACATATCAGCTTCTGTTGTTACATTAGCCAATACAGCTAAAGGGTAGCTAATCGCTACAGTCACAAATATAAAAGCATGACTACCAAGACCCTCTTTGCTTATTGTGGAAGAGAATTCCTTACGAGACCAGCTTCTGATATATCCTAAACTAATATCAAGAATAATCACCCAGAATGTAGCAGCCACCATAAGATGTTCATCAATACCATGGTTATAGAAGTCGATGATATATCCTATGAGTCTACCCAATCCATCTGCTGGGGGCTGTGTCGATGTGAGTAGATATAACAATGTTACTTACCTCCAAGAGGAAATTGTACAACGTCATAACAAATATCTTTATGATTTGTTCCAATGTTATTATCTTTGTTTAAAATAACGCTACTATCGGGAGTAACATTACGAGTACGTGCCTCAGCATGTTCATTCATATTAGCCAATCCGATAGCAATTGTGCCGACGAGGCCAGCCAATGCAATTTTTGTATGTATTCTCATTTCTAATCTTACTCCTTCTAAATAGCAAATGAAAACATGTGTTTCATTGTTTTACCTTTTTCAGCATTAAGAACCGCAATCTGACCGTTAGGGTTAAATTGAATCAATAACTGTTTTAAAGGGTCTAAACCAAAAACAACACCTGATAACATATAAGAACCTACAAAGTTCTTACAAAATTCGCCAGGCAGATTAACACTACTACCTTTTGATTCTGTGAATGGATCAGCGATAAGGTGGACATAGACGACACCTTCAATAACTTTGTATCGTGCGTATAAACCATTCTCCCCATTCACTTTAATCCATTCAGGTTCTTTCTTAACAACTATGGACTCCTGCTGTAATGCGACCCAGTTAGACCACTGGTTACCACGTTTTTGTCTTGTGTAAATCTTGTCATTAAAGAATGAATTAGCTTGTTGCATAACATACGTATCTGCATTCGCAATAACCGTAAGATACCACCATTGTAAATCATTGTTAGGCATGTTAGAACAATTATTAACATTGTAGAAGCCTGTCTTTAGAATAGTATTGGCATCACCAGAATTATACTTAATACAAGTACCATTAGTTTCTGTAATTTGATGATTTTGGATTTCTTTATCTTTGATACGATAAACACCAGCTTCAATACTTACATCACCAGGTGCCACTTGTACTCGATATTTTTTATTATTATGCACCATACCAATACCGACACCTTCTCGATGATACGAAATAGCAACTTCTTCGGTCGATATTGGGTAATCATATGATACAGGTTGTGATAATTTATCAGTAATAGTGGCACGAATAACAAAAGATGATTTAGGTGTAAAATCGCCACGTAGAGATGCAAGTCTATTTACAGCTTCCATTGTTTGATTAGATGCAAAATCTGCATCACCACCATTAGGTGTAAATGTAAGACCACCATCTGCTGATGTTGAAAAACGAACAGTAATACTATTCTTCTGACTACCATTGACGTTTAGATTAGCGACTTTACAAGTGGTTCTTGTATTAATTATAGATGCATTTTGTCCAACACGTTCTGCCGTAAAGAATATGTTAGGTGAGAAATATGGCAAGACTTTAACAGTCTTCGTCATGACATCAGATTTAATACCACGTTCGTCAATTACATAAGCAGATATAGCAATATCTCCTACAAAATTCATTAAACCGAACTTACCATTATTAGAGTCTATTGATAAATTCTTATCTACGATTTCAGCATGATAACGATTGACTGATGCACCAAAACTACCAACAACATCTTTAAAATTACATTGTATGTTTGATAAGACTTGTAAGAACACATTAGATGTTCCTAAAACATTCTTAACATTTTGGTTTGTCTCTACTAATTCTATATCAGTAAATGTTGGTTTAGATGACGCATCTTGTGGAGCAACATTAATACGAAGCGGTACACGAACTGTAGATCCTATTTTATTACTGCCATTGTAGGTTTCAATATCAATTTCACCAGTACCAGACGTCGCAGTAGACGGAATCTGGTTGATAATATCCGTAGGAATTGTCCATGTGTATGTAGTATCCACATTAGTCGCAATATCACGCCATACAGAACCAAACCCAAAACGAAGTTTATGTTTGAAGTTGTCTTTTTGACGTTTGATATTGATAGTTAACGGTTGACCAAAATATCCTTCATAACGTTCTTCAACGGATGTTGATGCAAGAGCCAAAGGAGGTGGTGTTAAATCAAAGGGTGCAATTTCCAATCGATTTGGGGAATACCCACCTTGACCATTTAACACAACGCTAACCTTAGCAGTTTTAGTACCTTCTGAATTATGCCATAAGTTATGCCCGTCTTGGTCAATTAGCGTGATTTCGCTATTAGGATTAATAGCACTACAAGCAAAAGGAATTTGTCGGTCATCGAATTGAATATAACCTGTACAATTATATCCGCTAAATGACCAACCTCTTGATGTTAAGAATAACCGAAGTCTATAAGTCGATGTATTCTTTTCACTACTTTGACTAGTTAAATCGACCCATAGTTTTAATCTATACCCTCGGTCGTCATTACTCCAATGTTCTGACATTAGTTACCTCCCATATTAATATCACCGACATATCGGATAACATTCATATCCAAATCAGCGAAATATTGTTCAGTCCTATAACGACCTACTTGAATAGTTTTAACAAAAGTACCATTGTCAATATACAACATACCCTTGTCAATATACATTACTTCTTTACCAGAAGAGAACATAGATATACGCCCTGCTGGTGAGAACATGATTGAACTAGACCCATCAGTTTTACCAATTGTAAGACCATCATTAGATTGTGTGATAAATGAATCGATAAAGTTTGTCTTAGCTGCCATATCGCCTAAACTAGTTTCAAGTCGTATAATACGTTGTGATTGCATTACTAGATCGCTTTCAGCTTTAATACGATTAGCCTCGTTTGATTTAAGATAATTCTTATAATCTGCAATCCAAGCTCGTACTTCATCTGCTGCAGCCTTAGCTTGTAATTCTGCACGCATTTTAACATCTTGTTCAGCAAGAAGTTGTAGTTGTTGATTAGTTAGAGTTGAATCGGCTTTAGTCTCAATTACATCGGACAAGTCATAAGGTGATGCTTGCCATACACGAGGTGTAGCCCCTTCATAAACGTCTAGTTCGGTGAAGAATAACATAGACGTGCCGTTATCAGTACGTCCCGCATTATCGATACGGATAAATCCTTCATCACATTCGCCAGAATTGAATATGTTTTCAAATCTTACAACTTGAGTTGTAGATGGTGAACCGTTGATTGATTTAACATTTACGACTTTTGTATATGATTGTGTTTCTCCAATCTTACGACCCAAGAAGTAAATATCGACCTTTTTAAGATTACCAGTACCAAACATTGACACATTAAGAGAATATGTTGTATTACGCTTAACAGGGAATCGTCGTGTTGCGGCTGGAATACCACCGTTAGTGTCGTTAGTCAGTAAGAACATTTCCTTTGTATTGTTGTAATAAAATCCGTGTTTAGCTACACTCAATTTATTATTAGGTTGTCCGATTTCCCAATAACCCCAATCGTTTAGGTTCTTAGGAAATGCTGAGTTTCTGACAAGGTTATCCCCACCGATAACAACACCACCAGTCATGTCTACCCAAGAATATCGACTAGGGTCTCTTGAGTCAGCAGACTCGAAATCTGTATAATGACCGATATATCTGAATTTGTTATTAGTATTAACTAAACTAAAATCAGAACGACCATCAGCAGAATTAGCATAAGCAAAATGCACATAAGGCGTTCTACCATCTGCACCAGGTCTACCAGGAACACCAGCTTGACCGTCTTGACCACGCCATTTAGTCCAACGATATTTTCTTTTATCGGTTGAGTCTTGTTGGATGTTATCAACATACATACCAATATAAAGCTTGTTACTATCAGTCTGACTAAAACCGTCACCATTTTGATTATCTGCATAAGCGATGTGGGTGTAAGATGAAACACCATTTACACCATCACGACCTGGAAGTCCTTGGTCTCCTTTAGGGCCTTGTAAACCGTTAATACCATCACGACCTGGTCTACCATCTTGTCCATTCTTAGAAACAGTGTAGACAGACTCTGAAGTATTATCGGTATAGGTCAAGGTCATACGCATCCAAGTGAAGTTGAGTTTCTCAGTTGGAACTTGCCTAGACCAACCGCCTGTAGGTCGATTTACGCCATCATTAGAAACAGCGTAATCAACAACCGTACTTCGAATACCCACTCCATCTTTACCTGGGATACCGTTAAGACCATCGTTACCATTACGAGGAATATAGACTTTCTGAACACTAGTCTCAACTGTGTTGTCGGTATAAGACCAACTTGTCTTAGTCCAGAACCATTTCTCTTTTACAAGAGTAGGAGGTTGTTCAGTCCATGTTGTAGGTTCAGTCTTGTCTGAATCGGATATACCATATCGAATGGTAGTTTGTCGAATACCAACACCATCCTTACCAGGCTTACCATCTCGACCAGGAGCTCCATCGTTACCATTACGACCATCTGCTCCTTTAAGGCCTTGTTCACCACGGTCACCTTTAGGGCCAGTTTCACCCATCTTAGCTACTGAATATCCTTGTTCTGTAGTTCCATCAGAATAGAACCATGTAGTTCTAGTCCATAGGAACTCGCCAGGATTTACAATAGGAATATCAGGTGTCCAAGTACCATCTTCAAATACAATATTTTTAACCCAAGTAATATTACCGTTGTGGTAACTATTAATACGAATTTCATAGTCGCCAGTTGGTCTATTGTGAGTGTATTTTGTACCTGAAGAAGTGTTAGAGTCTGAGATAATTTGCCATGTCGATAAACTAGGGTTTATAATCCAGAGTGTAGCATTATTGCTACTTTGTTCAAGATTATGAATATTAGTCCATATTCCATTCGTCTCAGCAGATAATACATACGTTTTTCCTTGTTCAAGGTGTACTGTTTTACCAGTCATATATATATTATCTATAGTAGTACCCAACGGAGTAAACTTACCCATAAGCGCTGTCACAATACGACCTTCAGGTTTATCCACACCATTGTTAGATTTACAATATCGCAATGTTGTATTGATGATACCAACACCATCTTTACCTGGAAGTCCGTCTGTACCATTAGACCCATTCTGTGGAATATAAGTTTTCTGATATCCAATCTCGCTTGTGTTATCAGTATATGTCCACTGAGTTTTAGTCCAAAGATATTTACCCTTAACAAGAGTTGGAGGTTGAGCAGTCCAGTTAGCAGGTTGAGTATTCTCGTTGTCTGAGATACCGTAAGTAATATTTGTAGAACGAAGGCCTACACCATTCTTACCAGCAATACCATCATTACCACGGTCACCTTTGTCGCCCTTATCACCTTTGATTTTAGTCCAAGTGTATCTTGTAGGGTCATTACTATCGGCTTGTACAAAATCAGTGTATTGACCAAGATATTCCTTGTTAGTACCGTCACTAACATGAAAGTCTTTACGACCATCTGCAGAATTGGCATAAGCAATATGGATAAATGTTTGACGACCATCACGACCAACAGCACCAGGTGTACCAGCGGCGCCGTCTTGTACGTTAGAGAATGTAACTTCGGTTGTTGCGATTAGTGCGCCTTTTTTAGTTGTTACTGTTGCGTAATATGTAGCCGTCTTGACAAAGTCTGTTGTTGATACTGAGATTTGTTTGTTGGTAGAAGAGAAGTCACTATACCCTGTTTCGCTACCGTGTTTCATTTTCCACGAAATGGTGTAATCGTCAAGGTTAAGCTGTTCTGTTCCTTTGAGTAATTTCAAACTTACAGCAGAAACACCATAACCATTAACAAACTGAGTACCGTTGCTAGTTGAAGGGATTAGAGAATATGTATCCTTACCGTCTTTTACAGTAAAGATTGTTAAGTCATTTTGAAATACGACTTCACCATTATCCCACCCTTTAACTTTAACAACAATTTTTTCTTGACCAGCATAGTCTTTAGACTTAATATCTAAGAAATCACCAGAACCAATAACTTGGTCGTTTACTTCATAAGTAAAATATCGACCAGTATCTTCTTTCTGTAATTTGCCACCTTTATACAATCTAGGATAGAGACGAGTCTCATCATCGAGGGACTTGAACGCAACACCGTTCGAAGTGAGGACACTCATTGTATATGGTTTAGCATCTTCAATCATTCGAGCATACCTGTCCAACATGGAGCTCGATAGCTGACTTGCCAT
>OGGB01001402.1_pt1 | contig 16729 bp, 18 predicted proteins | sample 1571111 | NCBI WGS metagenome assembly OGGB01 (sample SAMEA2582067, study PRJEB24529) | metagenome | biome: Human gut stool | place: China | collected 2011
GCGAGCATCAGAAACAGAATAACTCTCCACCGCCATCCCACTTTTCTCATAAAAGGCTTCCTACCGTATCAATAAATGCCATCAGTACCGGGAGACTCACCACAAGGATCGACATTTTTGCAAAATTTTCAATCTGCCCTGCAATTGCACCATAACCGGAGTCTCTGCACACATTTACTGCAAATTCTGCTGCGTAGGTAATGCCCACCATTTTGATCACCAGACCAATATAAGCACTGTCAATGGCGATCATCCCCTCTAACTTCTCCACAAATTCCAGCACGATCTGAACCTTTGTGATAATATAAATAAAAATGCAGATACAGACTGCCATGCTTAAAAACATACTGTATTCCTGCTTCTCTTTGCGCAGCGGAATTGCCATCAAAACCGCTGCGACACCTAAAATCCCCACTTTTATGATATCCATGTCTTTTTCACTCCCTGCCAGATTGTAACTGCTATATGATCTATAACGTAAAAAGCGACTGCATCGTCTCAAACAGTTCATAAATATAAGGCACGATCCAGAACAGCACGATGATAAGTCCTGCCAGACTGGTCAAAAAAGCATGTTCTTCCCGTCCACTGTGTTTTAACACCTGACTCAGCACGGTCACTAAAATCCCAACCGCAGCAATTTTAAAAATCAAATTTACACTCATAAAGTTCCTGCCTTTCCACAGCTTTCGGAGCTTTTACAAAAACAGAAGAATGACGATCAGCCCACACATCACACTGACGGTCTGATACACTTTCTGTTTTTCCTTTTGTTCTCCCCTCACCTGATCGATCACATAATCCAGACGTTTCAGATAATGTTCCAGGCTTTTTTCATTTTCTCCCATGCTTTTTCCGAAAAAGGCGCATCCTGCCCCTGCAAAAATTTCTTTCTCCTCCGAAGTGAGACCTAACGTTTTCTGCCACGCTTCAATCCGCTCCTGCCAGAGTTCCTGTCCACATCCTCTTTCCTTCTTCTGTAATCCCTCTCCCATCTCCCGGCAGATCTCATTTAGATATGGATTTCTGCTATGTATCGAATGTTCCAGCACAACCTCCATGGAATCCATCGTATACGCTGTTTCATTTGCAATGTCAAAGAGCAGTTTTCGTATGTCATAAAGCAGCCGCAAATGATTTTTCAGATCCATTTGAATCTGAAATCCAAAACCAACGCTTGCCAGAAGAATCAACATGCTTCCAAGCACTTTTAACATGTGATCCGCTCCATATGCTCGTCATAAACCTGCATTTTTCTCCTCCCGTTGGCCTCTTTTTCCAGAAAAATGAACCGCTGAAAAAGTCTTCGCTCCATCCACCGTTTCAGATACGGTTTTTCCGACAGTTCTTTCATATTCCCTGCATGGATCGTGCCAAGCACTCTGCTCCCACAGTTTAATGCCTGCTCTACCGCATAAAAATCTGACTCGGCTCCAAGTTCATCCACCGCAATGATCTGCGGTGACATGGAACGGATCAGAAGCTGCATTCCCTCTGCCTTTCCACAGCCGTCCATCACATCGGTTCTCGGTCCCATGTCATTCTGTGGCACACCGTGAAAACTTGCCGCAATCTCCGAGCGTTCATCCACCACACACACCTTCAGCCTGATCCCATATGCCTCCCCATTCGACAACGCACGGATGGAATCCCGCAAAAGTGTTGTTTTTCCGGCTCCCGGCATCGACAGGATCAACGTGTTATAAATGCTGTCTCTCTGCCGGATCAGCGGCAATATTTTTCTGGCGCATCCACACTTTTCGTGGGCAATCCGGATATTTAAGAACGTGATCGGACTGATCCCTGCAATTTTTCCATCTACCAGAACGGTCTGCCCTGCCACGCCAACCCGGTGTCCTCCCTCGATCGTGATATACCCCTGCTTAATCTCCTCTTTGTAGGCATACAGCGAATAATTGCTGATATAATTTAACATTTCCCGCAAATCAGCCTCGCTCGCATGGTACAGATCTTTTTCCCATCTTCTGTAGTCCTTTTCGCTACAGAACATTTGTTCTTTTTCTTTGCCGGTCAGATAACAGTTGTCGCTTCCATAGCAAAACTCGATTGGTTGTCCGACTCTCACCCGGATCTCCTCCAACCCGCTCTGCCATGTATCGTCCTGAAAAAATGTTCTCATATGTACCGGAAACAACAATCTTATTTCACACAAGGCGGCACCTCACTTTCTGTTCCATCCTCACGGAATTCTTTTTTTAAAGAAAAAAAGCCATGGGAGTTTGTTTTCTCCCATGACTAATTCTATGACTTGTCTTTCTTTTTATGACTGTTATTCTATTCTTTTCTTACATTCTCTCCGGTGCAGAAAATCCTAATACATCGATACAAGTCTCAAGAACGGACTTTGTAAGCTCTAACAGACGGATGTACGATTTCTGGACTGTCTCATTCTCCTCGGACATGATCTTGGTTCCATGATAGAAACTGTTGAATGCATTGGCGAGGTCATAAATATAGGAACAGATCTTATGAGGTGCTGTCTCCTCAAAAGCGCTCTCCATCACTGCATTGAACTTGGAGAGCTCTAACATTAAATCTTTCTCGCTTTTAGAGTGCGCCGCCCCGATGACTGCACCGCTCTCATCTTTTCCAAGACCGTGATATTTGTTTAAGATCGATTTGATACGGACGATCGTATACAGGATATATGGACCTGTATTTCCTTCAAAAGAAGTAAAGCGGTCAATATCAAAGATGTAATCTTTGCTTGCCTGATTGCTCAGATCACCGTATTTGATCGCTGCAAGTGCGACCATTTTTGCAGTGTTCTCTGCTTCCTCTGTGCTGATTCCAAGGTTCTCCTTTGTCTTCTGGTTCTCCTGGATCTTTGCAAGCATCTCCTCATTAATACCGGAGATCAGATGCTCTAAACGCATCACACCGCCATCACGGGTCTTAAATGGTCTTCCGTCCTTGCCATTCATCGTACCAAAACCTAAAAACTTCAGTTCTGTTTCCGGTTTTACGATACCTGTTTTTCTTGCGCAGCGGAATACCTGTGTGAAATATAACTCCTGACGCTTGTCTACCACGTAAATAATCTCGTCCGGGTTATAGTCTTTCATTCTCCATACCATAGTTGCAAGGTCTGTTGTATTGTAAAGGGAAGCTCCGTCTGATTTTAAGATCATACATGGAGGAATCTCTTTCGTGTCGGTATCCTCTTTGACATCCACGACAAGAGCGCCGTCGCTGATGTATGCAAAGCCATCGTCCTTCATCTTCTGAACCATATCCGGAATATATGGCTGTGCATCAGACTCGCCCTTCCACAGTTCAAAGGAAACATTTAAGTTTGCATAGTTTCTCTTTAAGTCTGTCACGGACACATTTAAAATATGTTTTAAAAGTGCCTGATAACCGCGTTTTCCGTGCTGCAGTTCAAAAGTCGCCTGCATGGCGGCTTCCTTATACGCCTCATCCTCTTTGGATTTCTTGCTGGCAGTCGGATAAATCTCCTCTAACTCAGAGATTGTAAATGGTGCTTCTTCTGGATACTCTCCGGTGTAAGCATCATCAAAATAAACGAGTTCCGGTCTTCTTAACTTTAACTCTGTGATGATCAGTCCCATCTGAAGTCCCCAGTCGCCCAAATGCACGTCACCGATCACATTGTGTCCCATAAATTTGCCGATACGCTTCACACTCTCACCAATGATTGCAGAACGCAGATGTCCTACATGGAGAGGTTTTGCAACGTTTGGTCCGCCATAGTCGATCATGATGGTCTTTGGCGCTTCTGTCTTTTCACATCCAAAACGTCCCTCATCTTCCTGCATTTTTGCAACATAATCTGCAAGGTATGCCTCATCAATTTTCAGATTGAGGAAGCCCGGTTTTACAGATTCTGCCATCGCAAAAATCGGGTTTGCAGCAAGTTTTTCCACCACTTCGTCTGCGATCATAAATGGGGCTTTTTTGTATTCCTTGACGGCTGCCATGGCGCCGTTACACTGGTATTCACAAAGATCAGGTCTGTTTGATAAAGTAACCTTTGCATATTTTGCATCATATCCACATTCTGTAAATGCTTTTGTCACTTCATCTGTGATCAAATCCAAGATTTTCTTCATAACTTTTTCCTTTCGTTCTCTCTTATAGATACTGCTAACTATATAGTTTACTTGCGTTTTCAGAAATCGTCAATATTTTCTTAAAAATTATTAAAATGCCATGAGAAAGAGAGTTTTATCTCTTTGACATGGCATTTTTATAACCTTCACATTTATTCATTCTTAAAAATAACATTTCTCACTTTTGCCAATGCATTCAATAAGATAGAGCCAAGAATACAGCAGCAGATCACTTCTCCTGCGCCGACGGTCAGCATGTAAAAAGGAATCGCAAGATCATGTCCACCAACTTCCATCGCAAGTCCGTATCCATAACGCAATACAAATGGAATAATCACCATATTTGCGATCACCGGAGGAAGCGTGCACAAAAACTTATGTTTCCGCAGTAAATATGTTCCGACTGCACCGAGTAATGTTGCAAGGCTTCCGAACACGACATCATAAACCGCTGCCCCTGTCAGCAGATTGCTCAACAGACACCCGATCGCCAGTCCCGGAATCGCTGCCGGTGTAAAAAATGGTAAAATGGTAAGTGCTTCGGAAATTCGTACCTGAATGGCACCGGAAGCTAAGTTAAATGCACTGATAAAAATAGTCAGCACAACGTAGATCGCTGCGATCACTGCAGCCTGGGTAAGAAATAATACCTTTTTGTTTCTCATATGTTTTTCTCCTTTAGTTTTGTTTTTCGTCAGGAAGGTTCCGAACTGACGTTTGTTTTTGCAGAATTGTACCTCTGCATGAAAAAATCGTTGTGTTCCTCACACAACGATTTATAAACTATCATATTCTGCCTGCAATTGCAAGACTTTTTTATAATGGTTTCCATATGTTCCCATATTCCCTGCTGCTGTGCGGTATTCATAACACCAAGAAATTTTCCAATTTAAGCAAAAAAATTTTCCGCCAGCGTAATACTTCCGATATAAACCACAGGTCCTGTCATAAACACGCGGTCGTCCTCTGCAAATTCCACAAGCAGATCTCCGCCCTGCATATGAACCTGCACACGGTTTCCCACCAGTCCGAGTTTATGTGCTGCAGATGCCGCCGCACAGGCTCCCGTGCCTGACGCATATGTGTACCCGGCTCCCCGCTCATAGATTTCAATCTGAATATTTTCCCGGTCAACTACGTGACAGAGCTGCATATTGATCCGGTTTGGAAAATATTTTGAATTTTCCACATATGGTCCTAAATGCAACGCTTTATTCTTGCTGATTTCTTCCATCATCACGACACAGTTTGGGTTTCCCATGGACACGCAGGTGATATTGTAAAAATTATCACAGAAGAAAACGGATTCATTGATCATATCTCCCTCAAATCCTACTGCATGGATACTGTCTGCTCCAAATGCGGCATATCCCATATCGACTTTCATGCGCGATGCATCCTCATCTAAAAACTCCACCTGTACCGGTCCTGCCTTTGTCCAAAGCTCATAGCACTTTTCTTTCACATATCCGGCATCTTTCAGATACTTTGAAAAAATCCGGATGCCGTTGCCGCTTCTCTCAGCTTCACTTCCATCCGGATTAAAAATACGTACTTTTATTTTTTCATTCTCAAACACAGGACCAGATAAAATACCGTCTGCTCCCACTCCGGTATTGCGCCTGCACAACAGCTGTATCTGCCGTTCCTGTAATAATTCACGGTTCTGATTCGGATCATAGATCAGATAATCATTCCCCAGACCGTGATACTTTTTTAATGTAACCAAAACGATCCCACCATCGCCTGTTCTTACTATTACATTATGTGGCAGACTACAAAATGTGCATCTGCCCGCAACCCTGCCAAAACAGCTTCAGGATTCCTATCCCTCATGCTGCTCATGTTCGATCAGGTTCTGTAATCTGTCATCTTTCTCATGCAGGATCTGTTGGATTTTTGTCTGTGACACTTCATCGATTGCCTCGATCTCTGCCTGTTTTAACTCTGACTCTTCGTCATAGACATGATTTTCCTGTGGATATATGCCGGCGGCATGTTCCCGCTCTTTTTCTTCCTCTTCGCCGCCAATTGCTTCCGGGGAACCATAGGAAACATTCCAGTATTTTATGATACTTCTTTTCATTTTTTCCTGTCTGTTCTTCTCATCGATCAAATCTTTCATATATGCACCAGCCTCTTGTTGTATTCTTCGTATCCCATTTGAGTCTGCTTTTTTAAAACAATCCGTCTCTACTGAAACGATTTTCTTACCGTGTATAGTATAGCATTTTTTTCCAATAAAAAAAAGTTTCTTTCTGTATAATTTTTTCTTAAATGCCACATCCTCATTAATAGCATCCGACATCGACAGACCTCGGAGCTGATCCTGATTTTAGAAAAGACCGGAGGATAGCAACATGCCTGCATATAAAGTAGAAATCTGTGGCGTCAATACCGCCAAACTCCCAATTTTAAAAGAAACCGAAAAAGAAGCCCTGTTTGCACGGATCCGGCAGGGCGATCAGGAAGCAAGAGAGATGTATATCAAAGGCAACCTGCGCCTTGTGTTAAGTGTGATCAAGCGTTTCTCCGGCAGCCATGAAAATCTTGATGATCTGTTCCAGATCGGCTGTATCGGACTGATCAAATCCATTGACAACTTTAATCCTGATCTACAGGTAAAATTTTCCACTTATGCGGTACCTATGATCATCGGGGAGATCCGCAGATATCTGCGTGACAACAACAGTATCCGTGTGAGCCGCTCCCTCCGCGACACTGCCTACAAAGCGATCCATGCCAAGGAAATTCTGTCCAGAAATTCATTTAAGGAACCTACCCTGCAGGAGATCGCAGCGGAATCCGGGGTTGCCGCAGAAGACATTTTATACGCACTGGATGCGATTCAGAGTCCGGTAAGCCTCTATGATCCGGTCTACACCGATGGGGGCGATACCCTCTATGTCATGGATCAGATCAGTGATAAGAAAAATAAAGAAGAAAACTGGGTGGAAAAGCTCTCTCTAAGTGATGCCATGAACCACCTATCAGAACGCGAAAACTTCATTATCAACCTCCGCTTTTTTGAAGGAAAAACACAGATGGAAGTGGCGGATGAGATCCATATTTCCCAGGCACAGGTCAGCCGTCTGGAAAAGTCTGCATTGAAAACCATCCGCCAATATCTTACCCTATAATATTATCTCGACCATTTATCACATAATGCATTAATCTGATCTGCAAATTTTGCAAGTTCCTTGTTCGGCAGACCCTCGCACTTATTAATAACCTCAAGCAGCCTCTGTCCTGCCGCAAGAAGTCTTGCAAATACGTTGCTGGAAGCTTTTGATGATCCATTTTTCTTCTTCTCGATCAGCTCCCTGCTTCCGGCTGCGATCTGCTCTCCCGTCACAAGGTCAAATATATCACCGCTATATGGTGCATAAGCGTCATATCCATATACGTCATGCACATGTGCCGCAAAATTCTCCGTCACTTTGTCGTCCCCATGTACAATAAACACTTTTTTCGGTGGTGTCTCAAATGCCCCAATCCACTTTGTCAGATGATTCCGGTCTGCGTGACCGCTGATTCCCGGAAGATTCTCAATCTTCGCATGTACCTCGATGGTCTCACCAAAAAGCTTTACCTGCTTTGCCCCATTTAAAAGAGAATTTCCAAGTGTTCCGGGAACCTGATAACCAACAAATAAAATTGTGGAATCCTTTCGCCAGAGGTTGTGTTTTAAATGGTGACGGATACGTCCTGCCTCACACATACCGGATGCGGAAATAATAACTTTCGGCTGCTCGTCGAAATTGATCATCTTGGATTCATCACTCGTGATCGCCATGCGCAGTCCTGGAAAACCGATCGGGTTAATTCCCTGATGCACAAGATTCAATGCTTCCTCGCTGAAACAGTCCTCCACATTCTTATTAAAGATCGTGGTTGCCTCCACTGCCAGCGGACTATCGACAAACACCGGGAAATTCTCAAACTCCGGCAGCAGATGTTCTGTCTTGATCCTTCGGATAAAGTAAAGCATCTCCTGCGTTCTTCCCACGGAAAATGCGGGAATCACAAGATTTCCACCCCTTGTAAATGTATCCTTCAATACCCCTGCAAGTGCGGCTGCATAATCCGGCGGCGTCTCATGCTCTTTGTCACCGTACGTGGATTCCATCACGACATAATCCGCATCCCTGATATACTGCGGATTTTTGATCAGTGGACGATTGCCGCTTCCGATATCCCCCGAAAATACAACTTTGGCTTCTTCATCATCCTCTCTGATCCACATCTCAATGCTTGATGAGCCGAGCAGATGTCCTGCATCCACAAAGCGTACCTTTAATCCGTCACAGACCTCCACAATGCTGTTATATTCACACGGCACAAAATGTGTCAACACCCCCATTGCGTCGTTCATATCGTACATTGGTACCACTTCCGGTTTTCCTGCCCGTTTTGCTTTCCGGTTTTTCCATTCTGCCTCAAACATCTGGATATGTGCGCTGTCTTTTAACATGATATTACAGAGCTGCGTTGTTGCCTCTGTCGCAAAAATCTGTCCCCGGAATCCATGATTATACAATAGCGGCAGCAGACCGGAATGATCAATGTGTGCGTGTGTCACGAACACATAATCCACCGCTGCTGCATTCACCGGAATCTCCTGATTCACATACAGATCCGGTCCCTGCTCCATACCACAATCCACCAGTACATGTTTATCCCCGAATGTTACATAATGACAGCTTCCTGTCACCTCATGCGCTGCACCCAAAAATTCTATCTGCATCTGTCCTTCCCCCTGTCTGTAAATTCCAGTCCGTTTTCATCTGATCCCCATGCAGTCATCTGCTGCATGTTGTCTCATCTGTCCGCTGTCTGTTCCCATTGTTAAATAGTTCGACTTCTCCTTTAATTTATAACACAATTATACTCCTGTTATTCAAATCGTACAATTTCTTTTTTCAATCTTCCCATAATTTTTTTCTCAAGTCTTGAGATATAGGACTGGGAGATTCCAAGCATATCTGCCACCTCTTTCTGTGTCTTCTCCTCCCCGTCAGAAGTATTCAGTCCGAACCTCAGTTCGATGATCATCCGTTCCCTTCCGGACAGCTTTTCGATCGCAGTCTTTAACAGTTTCCGCTCTACATCCGTTTCCATGTCTTTCCCCACGACATCCTCATCCGTCCCCAGAATATCCGATAAGAGCAGTTCATTTCCATCCCAGTCCACATTTAAGGGTTCATCGATGGAAACCTCCAGTTTTGTCTTGCTGTTTCTCCTCAGATACATTAAAATCTCATTTTCAATGCAGCGCGATGCGTAAGTGGCCAATTTAATATTTTTGTCCGGATTAAAGGTATTGATCCCTTTGATGAGACCGATCGTCCCTATGGAAATAAGATCCTCCACTCCAACCCCTGTGTTATCAAACTTTTTTGCTATGTATACGACCAGCCGCAGATTGTGTTCGATCAGCTCCTTTCTCGCCCGCTCTGCATGCACGCCATCGAGCATGCGGATACAGTATGCCTCCCGCTCTCCCTCCAACGGCGGTGGCAGGATCTCTGCACCTCCAATATAGTGCACCTCATCTTCCTTTCGCAAAAAAAGGCTGCAAATCCCGGACAGAAAATGAACCTTTTCATATCTTGGCAGTACAAGTCTCATGATCATGTTTTGTTCCTCTTTCCTGACACTCCAGCATAGATGCATGAAGAATCATATCATATTCTTTTCCTTCCAATAATCCTTCATTTGCAATTCCAACCGCTGCCGGTCTTATCTCGACTTCGTGCCTTCCATTCTGAATTTTTATGCATGTGATCTCTGTCACCGGCAAAAGCCCCTCCTTCTGCCCCAGGGAACAATAAGGGATAAAATGTACCCTGTCCTTTTTCGGATTTAAGATCTTTGCGGCCAATTTTTTACTTAAAATACATACTGGTCTATGATTATATGGATCTCTCAACTGATTTCCACTGTCCCAGTATCCCATAGTTTCCATCGCATGCCCCCGATGCACCAATGTCACTTGGAAAAGCTGATTTCCAAACTGTTTTCTGCGTCCCAGATACCATGTGACAACCGACAGAACCAGTGCCGCAATGACCGCCTGAATCCAGAAAAATGTCATTCCCGCTGCACTGTTTTTCAACAATTCCATAACCCCGCCAAGAAAAAGGACCATCAGATATATGACTGCCCAGTTTTCCAAAAACTCACGCCACGAACTTTTTCCAAAACACAGGACGACCATTCCTGTATTGAGCAGGAAGTGAATCAGAATCGCCCTGCAAAAAGGCTCCGTAACGGTCAATGTAATGATCAGAGTTCCTATGGATGACAGAAATGCAATAAACCACAGTCTTCTTCCCTTTACCCTGCGTCGCAAAAGACAATTTGCGCCCGCAAGCGCAATAAAATCCATCCACAGATTCTGTAACAGATAAACATCTGCATAAAAAATATATATTTGGAACCACTCCCTCCTTTTCCTTCTCCATAGTCACATTATATTTTTTTAGAACCATCTTTTTTGTCAAAACACTCCCTCTACTTTCAGAAGTTCATCCAGTTTTTCTGACAAAAAAAGACCGTTACACGAAAACCTTATGATCTTCATGTAACGATCCTGTCATCTTCTTATGTAATTATCTTCTGGAATTCTTAAGGAAATCGGGAATCTTAATATCCATCTGCTGTACAGAACTTTCTGGCTGGCGTGGTTTCTGGATACCAGAGAAAGTTGGTGCCGGATTTGGCTGTACCGGAGCTGTATAACCAGCCTGTGCTGCTGGTCTTGGTGTTACAGGTGCTGTTGGTCTTGGAACGGTTCCCATGTTCTGATACTGCATCTTAGGAACAATTTTGCTTGCTGCGTTTGCACCGGCAGTCTCAAGTCCTGTTGCAATAACCGTAATGGTTGCCTCATCTGTCATAGACTCATCAAACTTCGCACCGAAGATAATATTGGCATCATCTCCTGCAAGATCCTGTACATAGCTTGCTGCATCATTTGCATCCATTAAGGAGATATCTCCGGAAATATTAATAATAACGTGTGTTGCACCGTTAATAGTTGTCTCAAGCAATGGGCTGGCAACTGCGAGTTTTACAGCTTCGATTGCCTTGTCATCTCCCTTGGCAGAACCAATACCGATATGTGCAAGTCCCTTGTCCTTCATAACGGTGGAAACATCCGCAAAGTCAAGGTTAATGAGTGCAGGTAAATTGATAAGGTCTGTGATTCCCTGTACTGCCTGCTGTAATACTTCATCTGCCTTCTTCAATGCATCCGGCATTGTAGTACGTCTGTCTACGATCTCTAATAATTTATCATTTGGAATGACAATCAGTGTATCTACGCTCTCTTTTAAACGTTCAATACCACCGGTTGCGTTCAACATACGCTGTTTTGCTTCAAATTTGAAAGGTTTTGTAACAACACCTACGGTTAAGATTCCCTGCTCTTTTGCAATCTTGGCAACGACTGGTGCGGCACCTGTACCGGTTCCACCACCCATACCACAGGTAACGAAAACCATGTCTGCACCTTTCACTGCAGCTGATAACTCCTCTGCGCTCTCTTCCGCTGCTTTCTGTCCAACCTCAGGCTGTGCTCCTGCACCAAGTCCTTTGGTAAGCTTCTCACCAATCTGGATCAATGTCGGTGCCTTACATAACTGTAATGCCTGCTTATCTGTGTTGATACCAATAAACTCAACACCGCCAATATTTTCATCGATCATTCTATTTACAGCATTATTACCAGCTCCTCCAACTCCGATCACGATAATTTTTGCACTGGCATCTGCTTCTGTTGTTCTAATTTCCAGCAAGGTAGTTCCTCCTTCATATCTCCCTATATTTATGTCAAATATGATAACCAGACAAGCCCATTTCTACTTTGTTTAGTTATCTACTCTCGAAATCATACTATATTTTGCGTTTTTTAACTCTTATAAACTATAATATAATTTTTCCTACAACAAATCAACCGCTTTTTCAAAAAAAATCAAGTTTTTTTACGGTTTTTATTGTTCCACTGGCGGCATATCCTCTGCCGGTGCATTTTCGGCTGGCTGCTGCTCTTCGGCCGGTGTATTCTCTGCCGGCACATCCTGTGCCGGCTGTTCTTCCGATGGTGTATCCGCAGAAGGCGCTTCTGTTGTCTCCTCTGTCGTCTCTTCCGTCGTCTCCTCTTCCGTATCTGGTTGTTCTTCTGCCCTGTCCCATGTCTCTAAATGAAGTGTGCCGCTAAGTCCGTCAAGCTGTGGCAAAATAATGGATAACCTCACAACTTTCTGCGACAGGTTGTCCTCAGAACCAATTTTCACCTGGATTGTTCCATAGTAAAGCACCGGCTCCATGTTACTGTCATACTGGATCTCATCCGGAAGCAGATTATATTTTTTCAAAGTCTGTGTCAGGTTCAGTAAATCCCGCAAAATATCACTGTTCTCTAATTGCAGTTTCTCATAAAGTACCACTTCCTCACAGGAGATTCCTGTGATCTTTGGCACACCGTCAATCACTTCCGTAGATGTCTCGACTACAAATCCATCTTTGTCAAAATAAGCATTCTGACCAATGGAATTAATATAAAGATAGCCGAGCATTCCTTTTTCGTAAACTTTAATATGTACGGTATGGGGATTGTCCAGTGAAACCTCCATCGTATCTACAAACGGAACTTCCCCGATATCCACAAATCTGTATTTCAGATCTACATACAGGGAATTCCAGGAATATTCATCATTCAGCACCATGTTTTCAATCTGTGTGGAGCTGTACAGTTCATTTCCCTCCACGACAACGTTTTCCACGGTAAAAACATTCATGACAATGAAAACGCCCGCTGCGATAAGCAGAATCAATATCAACAGGATGTACAATCCTATCTTTCTGCGCTTTTTTCTTCTTCTCTCTTCTTTTATCATATTTAATTAACCTCAAATTTAATTCCCTTTGCCACGGAAAGCGCAAGCCCCATCTCTGCAAGCAGGAATAAAACCGAAGTACCTCCATAACTGATAAACGGCAGTGAAATACCGGTATTCGGGATCGTATTGGTCACAACCGCAATATTTAAAATAACCTGGATGGACAAATGCGCCATAATACCAACCACGACCAGCGCCCCATAAAGGTCTGACGCATTATTGGCAATGATCATAAATCTCCAGATCATCAGCAGAAACAATAAGATCACGCACACCGCGCCAAAAAGTCCAAGTTCCTCACAGATAACAGAGAAAATCATATCATTCTGCGCCTCAGGAATAAATCCCAGCTTCTGCATACTCTCGCCAAGCCCTTTTCCAAATAAACCGCCGGAACCGATCGCATACAGTCCCTGTAAGGTCTGATAACCCTTCTCGTAGGCTTCCGGATTCAGCCAGATCTTGATACGATCCATCCGGTATGCCTCAAAACTGATGAAAACAACACCTACCACACCGACTGCCGCTGCCATCAACACAAAGTGGGAATACTTCGGACTGGCAACAAACAACATACAGACTGCAATTCCAAGTATAATGATCGCTGTACTTAAGTTATTGTAGGCGACCACTGCAACGATTGGAAGCACAATTGCCATTATCTTGACAAGGCTCATGAATTCACCCATTTTCTGTGGTGTCTTATAAATAACCGTTGCCAGAAAAATAATAACCGCAAACTTGGCAAACTCTGACGGCTGGAAAGATAACGGCCCGATTTTTAACCATCTCGCCTGACCGTTTGCCTCTGTACCAATAAAAATAACGGCGGTACAGAGCACGATAGCTGCCAGATACGCCATGGAACTCACCTTCATCCAGAACCGATATGGGATCTTAGATACGATATACATACCCACGATCCCCAGTCCTGTTGCAAACAACTGTTTTTTTACAAAATAGGAAGCATCCCCAAACTTATTGGAACCTGCATAGGAACTGGTACTGTACAACATGACCAATCCAAAACACAAAAGAAAAATGATCAGAAACAAAAGACTGTAATCGAAATATTTAATTGGCTTTTTTTTCTTTTCCGTCTGCTGACCTCTTGCCATTCCAATTCCTCATTTCTTATTTACTGCACGTCATGCCATTATGCCTGACATTTTTTATTCTGCCAGATTGCGCACGTATTCCTTAAAAATGCGTCCGCGCTCCTCATAGTTTGCGAACATGCCCCAGCTTGCACATGCAGGGGAAAGCAATACCGCATCCCCGCTCACTGCGTTTGCATAACAGGTGTCAATTGCCTCCTCAAATGTATCACAGAGTATGACATCCTCAAAGCCATGTTTCTTCGCACATTCCGCAATCTTTTCCTTCGTCTGACCGATCAGCACGAGTTTCTTCACCTTGCCGTCAAAACTCTCAATCCACTCATCATATTCAGACTGTTTGTCATAACCTCCACCGATCAACAGTGTCGGACGGTTCATCGCGCGGATTCCCTGGATTGCCGCATCCGGGTTTGTTCCCTTGGAATCATTGTAAAACTTCACGCCGCGTTTTTCTGTCACATACTCAATTCTATGCTCGACTGCCTGGAAACGTTTCAGCACTTCCACAATTTTATCCATCGGTACGCCAAAGCTTACCGACATTCCGACTGCCGCCATGACATTCTCATAATTGTGTTTTCCTAAAATATTCAGCTCATTTACATTGATCACTTTTGTGTCCGTTGTGCCGTCTGCATAAAAAATATCTTCTCCGTCCAGATAAAGTCCCTTTTCCAGTCTGCGCTTGCTGCTGAAAAATACAACTTTTGTCTGAAGTGTCTCGCCAAACCTGCGCAGCACTTCATCCTCATAATTCAACACACAGGTATCCCCGGCGGTCTGATTCTTTGTAATGCTCTCTTTTGTCTCGATATAACATTCCATCGTATGATGACGGTTCAGATGATCCGGTGTGATATTTAAAATAGCTGTCACTTCCGGCGCAAACTCATGTGTTGTCTCTAACTGAAAGCTGCTGATCTCTGCGACTGTCACAGTATCCTCTGTCGTGTCTGCCGCTACCGATGTGTATGGGATTCCAATATTGCCGACCACTTTCACATCATCGAAATAATTCGCCATGATCTCACCCACAAGCGAAGTTGTCGTAGTTTTTCCGTTTGTTCCGGTAATTGCAATAATTCTTCCTTTTGCAAAATGATAGGCAAGTTCAATTTCGCCCCAGATTGGAATCTGTCTGTTTCGAAGTTCATTGACCATCGGAAGGTCTGTCGGCACGCCCGGACTTAACACAACAAGATCAATGCGCGCCATATCTTCCGGTGCAAGTTCTCCCAAAAGAATCTCTGCTCCGGCAAATACCGGATTTTTCTCGATCAATGCTGTCACATCTAAATCTTTATTTCCATCAAAAAGTACAAATGTGATTCCTTTTTTTCTGAGCAGTTCTGCGGCTGCAACTCCGCTTTTTCCAGAACCTACTACTAACACTCTTTTTCCTTCTAAATTCATCGTCTTATCCTTCCAATCTCCTGTCCGAATCCGGCAGGTCATTTTGCAATTTTCCAATGCGATTTATAAGCCTAATAATGCAAGCATGCAAAGCAGTGCTGTCACGATTGCAAACACTGCGACAACTCTCGTCTCTGACCATCCACCAAGCTCAAAATGATGATGGAGCGGAGCCATTCTGAAAATCCGCTTTCCAACACCTGTTTTTTTCTTAGTGTATTTAAAATAAGTAACCTGAACCATAACAGATATGACTTCTGCCAGATAAATCAGTCCAACGATCAGGATATATAATGGCATCTGGAGCATATAGGCAGTTGCCACAACAAAGCCGCCCAGTGCCAGGGAACCGGTATCTCCCATGAAAACACTTGCCGGATACACATTAAATAATAAGAATCCAAGCAGGGCTCCTGCTACTGCACAGGTGATCGGTGCAATCCCTGCATTCGTTCCGATTGCCACAACGGAGAAAAAGGTCGCAACCATAATGGTAACACTTGACACAAGGCCATCCACACCATCGGTAAAATTCACACCGTTTACGGTTCCGATCACTGCAAAATAAAGTAATGGAATCGCAAGCCATCCGATATTTAAGTACTTTCCGCCGGAAAATGGGATCAACATAGTAAGTTCAATTCCGGAATAACGCACCATGTAAACTGCAAATACTGTTGTCACAATAAACTGTAAGATCATCTTCTGCCACGGGAGCAGTCCGTCTGATCTGCGGAGCACTACCTTCAGATAATCATCCAGAAAACCGATCACACCGAATCCTACGGTCATAAAAAGGATTGGGATAATTCTCGGATAATCTTTGACATAAAACAGAGAGGTAATGATAATACTTGCCATTGATATCCGGAGCCCATAAGCCTCCACCCATAGTCGGGGTTCCATTTTTCTTCAAATGGGATTCCAACTCTTTACGCTCCGTCTGCCCCACCTTTAACCGTTTCAAAAAGGGGATCACGATCGGTCCTAAAATTGCACTGATTGCAAAAGAAATCAAAACTGGTATCACTATTTCATAATCCATGACTAAACACCTCTTGTATTTTTTCTAACGTTCAATTCGCCTAACTAGTATACGTTATTTCATCTCATTTATCAAGGTAAGGCAAAATGTTTTCGAATATTTCCTTCGCCACAGGAGCAGCGATCGTTCCGCCGTAATAAATCCCCTGCG
>OGGB01001431.1_pt1 | contig 16511 bp, 10 predicted proteins | sample 1571111 | NCBI WGS metagenome assembly OGGB01 (sample SAMEA2582067, study PRJEB24529) | metagenome | biome: Human gut stool | place: China | collected 2011
TGTTGGTGCTGACAAAGGCTGACGGATCTCTCATTGTCAGTCAACGTCTGGATGTGGAACCTAAAGAGGATGGAAAATACCCCAGACTTGTGACAACTTTGGACAGAAGTGCATTGGAGACATACAAAACAGGAGAGATTTACGCTTATGCTTTCTGTAATCCCATTTCTTCTATCAATATCAATGATCTGACCCATAGTATTCATACGCTGTCGGATGAACCTGAATTATTAACAGACAACGATGAAATCTGGAAAAAAGACGCTTTCCTGATGTCTAACCACAATTTGGTGAAAGTGGCAAATTCTACCCCGAATACGATTTGGAACTGGGAACAATATACTGAGTCCAATCGTCTTTCTCTGGGTACCATCTCGGTGGAACGTGCTTGCGCACGTTTTGATTTCAAAGCGAGCAGCTATCCCACTACAGAGGCTACTAACACTTATGTGCTGGAGAGCACCAATGGCGTCAAAGTCCTGCTGACTGATATGGTAATGGTCAATATCAGCAAGAGTTTCTATCATCTGCGCCGGGTGTCTGCTAACGGACTTGCGGATGATATAGACTTGTGTGGACAGGAAACTTCAAACAACTATGTGGTGGACACGGATGCAAGGGAAAAGAACGGTAATGTCGGAGAAACTTATAAAGGTAACTATTTTTATAATAACTTTTTTGCTAGATCGGCAGCTGAATGGGAAAATAAATTCACAAAGATATCTTCTTTGACCGAAGAAGACAATGACGAATCTTGGAACACAGGCAATCGCAACGGATACAAAATTTGGCGTTATGCAACCGAGAATACCATCCCTGCTCCTAACAGTAATCAGAAAAACGGTATCTCTACCGGTGTGATTTTCAAGGGAAAACTACAATTTAACAAGTCAACTTATGGCGTAACCGGTGATCAGCCCATTTTTGTATATAATAATGTGTTGTATGGTACTTGGGAGAAAGTGAAAGATGTGGCTAATGCTGCCAACGCAGATGAGAGCCTGAGAGCCGCTTATGCCCAAATAGGGGAAACACCCGCTGCCGATGCTGAATTTGGCAAAGCAGGATTCACTGTTTTACGCCCGAACGGAAGCGGTGACTATGAAATGTATTATTGCTATTGGAACCGTCATAATGACAATAATGATCCTAACCTGATGGGACCGATGGAGTTCGCTGTGGTGCGCAACAATGTGTACAAACTGATGGTGAACAAAATTAACGGCTATGGCCATCCTACCTCGCCGGGTCCTAAAGATGATCCCGATCCGTTCGATCCGAACAATCCGGATGAACGAAATGACCTCTACATCGAAGTAACCGTAGAAGTGCGTCCTTGGGTGGTCCGCATAAATGACATAGAGTTCTAAATAAGTACTTATTATACCCTATTAAACAATGAATAAGACAACAAGATTCATACATACATTAAGATTGCCGGGCATGGTGCTTTGCACCGTGCTGGCGGTAGCTGCATTGTTGTCCTCCTGCCATGGCATATACAATGATCTGGAACCCTGCTCGCAAGGTGTCCGTTTGCGTTTTGTCTATGACTATAATATGGAGTATGCCAATGCATTCCATTCGCAGGTGGACTGTCTGGCTCTGTTGGTCTATGACGAACAGGGCAACTACCTGGTTACTTATATCGGTACAGGTGACGAACTGAAAGATGAGAATTACCGCATGACCCTCGATTTGGAGAAAGGTAGTTATCATTTCATTGCATACGGCGGGCTGACTTGTCCGAAAACCTCTTTTTCGTTCAAGGCGGTTCCCGGCATCGGTTCAATCATGCAGGATTTGCGTGTAGAGATGCATAATGCCGGACGTGTTTCGGAAACCGATCTGCATCCCTTGTTCCACGGCTCGCTGGACATGAGTGTGGACAATGGCGCTTACGAGGAAGCGACTGTGTACCTGATGAAGAACACCAACAACATCCGTGTGGTGCTTCAGCAGATGAACGGCGGCGAGGTGGACGACAAGAACTTTACTTTCCGTATTACGGATGACAACACCTTGTTTGCTCCCGATAACAGTCTGATAAGCAATGGCGGACAAGTCTATGCTCCATGGACACAAGGGCAACGTACAGTGGGAGTGACAGAAGAAGGTGATGAAACAGTGACAGTGGCATACGCCGAGTTTTCTACCTCGCGACTGGTTGCCGGCAATCATACGCGCCTGACCATCACCCGTAATAGTGACAATGCGCAGGTACTGAACATTCCGCTGAACGAGTATCTGCTGCTACTGAAGAGTGATCACTTCGACAAAATGGGTGATCAGGAATTCCTGGACCGTGAAAATAACTGGTCATTGATATTTTTCTTGGATAATAATCACAATTGGATACGTACCCATATTGTTGTCAATGACTGGATAGTAAGAATTAATGATGCAGAATTATGAGAATAAAGGATTGGGGATATACCGTGGTCGTGCTGGGCGTCTGCTTCCTCCTGATGTGCGGATGTGACAGCAGAAGTGATGAGGGGCTTTCGTTATCTAACGGGCCTGATGCGGTCTATCTGGATATCAATGTCGCCCTGAGAGATGCTTCCGCATCCGGACGTTCTGTTTCCGGACGTGCGGAGGAAGAAATGTATGGTGAGGTGACGGAAGCCGAGAAGATGCATACGCTGCGTGTCATTCTGGTTCGTCCGGATGGCAGGGTGGAACATAATGTCTATCTTGATTTGAAGAATGCTTCTGTGAGCGACCGGTATGGAAAAATCCGCCTGAAGGTGCAGGGCAATGAGGAAAAGACTATTTACCTGCTGGGTAACGAGGGGAGTGCTTCGGTGGAACTTCCCGCTGTGGAGGGTGAGGTGTCTCGGGTATCCAAAGCTTGGGGCGACTTTAAACCCGGAGACAAATTTCTTGCCAAGGAGCAGATGGCAGGGCTTGTGTTGTCGTTTGACAATGTGGGGGCTTTCGATAAAACTCACCCGCTACCTATGAGCGAATGTCATACGGTGATGCTGGATGACGAAGGTCTGGAACCTGACAATGGGGAGCAGGGACAGACCGGTGAAGAGGGTGAGAAAGTGGTACTGAAAAAGAAGGAGATCACATTGAAACTTACCCGTGCTGCCGTAAAATTCACGTATGAGATAACGAACAAGAGTAGCCGGGATTACTGGTTGAGTGTAATCAGAATAGATAAGTCGGCTTCTCATGAATATCTTCTGCCTAATGGTATGACGTACGATGATGCGGAAAATGTGACTGATTTCCAAGTACCGGCAGCTAAATATACACCGTTTAATCAGCTATACAAGGAGAATAAGAAATTGACAGCAAAATCAACGGAGCCGGTCAAACTACCTTCATTCTACCTGTCGGAAGGAAAGTATGAGAATGCCAATGACACATATTCAGATAATACGAATGGCAATAATTATAAGACTTCCTACAAGACCGCTATTACGCTGGATACAAAGGATAATAGTGGTGAGGTGTTAGGCGACAGGGTCGGAAACACTTCCTTCGGGGAGTTCACCTTGGAAAGTTTCTTTCCGAATCTTTCTGCTTTGCCTCGCAATACCCATGTGGTGGTGCGCATCACCATCAATGATGCGAATGACATATCATGGCAGGTGGATTTGCGTCCATACGGCGAAGTGGTACTTGAACCTGAATTTGGAATATAATGAAAATAAGGAGAAGAGAATGATGAAAAATAAAGCGATGCGTTGTGTTTGGTTGGTATGCGGTCTGTTGATGCTTGCCGTTACCTCGTGCAAGGACGATCTGCTGTACACGGACGGGGAACCTATTCCCGAAGGAGAAACCACAATAATAGCACAGGTGGACTTCCGGCCACTGGTGGAGGGGCTTGCGGGCAAATCGCGTACGGCGGGTGATGCTATCAAGTCCATTCAGGATTTGTGTGTGTTGTTGTATGACACGGAAGGAAATTTTGTAGAGGGACATTCGTTGGAATCGATAAGCAATGCAAACCCGACTGATGGACAGTTTTATGTGAATGAGGTAACACGCAAGGATGGGGATGCACCTGATGGTGGCACTATAGCCGAAACGAAAACCCCACAAGCGAATCTCAAATTGACCATTCCTTACGGACGTTATTACATCTATGCGGTAGCCAATATGGGAGAGGACTTTAAGAAGGCGGTTCAGGCGCATGGGAAGGAAAATGGTGCTGCAGAGGAGGTTGCAAAGTATAAGACAGCTATTGCAACGAAAGAAGGATTAAAAAGCATTTCTCTTACTTGGGATGTTGCTGATGTGGCTAAGAACAGTCAGATGTTCGGTCATTTCACCATAGTGGGGCAAGAGAATAACAGTGAATTGATCACTATCAATAAAAAGGGCATGAAGTTGCATTCCTGGATACGCCGTGCAGCTTCCAAGGTAACGATTGCATACGATGGCAGTAAACTGGAAGAGGGTGTTTTCATTTATTTGAAATCGGTGACCATAAAGGACATCCCGCAGAATTGTTGTCTGGGACAGGATAATCCTGCAGTTCCGGAAAACTATCAACCGAAGGATAGGGACGAAGGAGTAAAGCTTGATTTGATAAAAAATGGTGAAACCATAAAATATTATGAAGGTGACACCGAGCCGACTATAAGTGATTTTAAGGAAACATACGAAGCCCGTATTACGAAGGGGAAACCTCTATTCGGCAGTAAAGAACAGGGTGAAAACGCATATCATCCCAAAAAGTTGGCGGATGTGCATACCGAAATTACCAACGCTCTTTATTTTTATGAGAATATGCAGGGTAAGGGTAAAGAAGGTACTCCTAGTGATAAACGTCAGGTGGTTGCAAATACCCTTAATAAGACCGAACCGACCTATCCTAACGGAGGTCAAGAGAACAATGAAGCATGGAAAGATGCCAAGCCATACGGAACCTATATAGAAGTGGATGCTTTTTATGTTTCTATCAATGATAAGAAAGTGGGTAGAGGTCCTATCAAGTACCGCTTTATGTTAGGAAAAGATGTGATAACCGATTATAATGCGGAGCGTAACCATCACTACAAACTGACTTTGAAGTTCAAGGGATATGCCAATGATGCAGACTGGCATATAGAGTATGAAGAACCGGAGCCGGGTATCGAGGTTCCGAATCTTTATTATATCTCTTATCTTTATAACCGTACGATGAATCTTCCGGTAAAGATTAATACGGGAGGAGGTACACTTACGTCTTTAAAAGCTGAGATTCTCACGAATAATTGGGCACCGTATGGAACACTTCCTTTGGCGAAAGGTGGGTTGGATTATGCCAGACAATATGATTATGCTGAAAATCCAAGTAACTCATCGCTAAATCAACCATGGAATGGATTTCTTTCACTTCGTAAAACTGCTGCCAGAGTTCTAGCTTGTAATCAAGAAGGGAATGCTAAGGATCAGGTACCCTCCGGTCTACCAGAAGGAGCAATGGTAAATATCAGTAGCAATAAGGACTATTATGAGACAACAAATAAAGGAGTTCGTAAATATGTAGTGGGAAATGGAACACATGAGGAAGCAGACGGTAATTACAGTATAACTGAAAATGACGATCATTTACTTGCTTCTATTCCTTTATATACTCGCGCCAAACAGATGCATATTAAAACGGGTTATACAGGAAATAATCCGTATGTGGCTTATCAGCGGCATGCAAAAGTTAAAATTACCGCTACGGTAAAAGTGTCAGACATAGAACATACACTTGAAGAAACTGTCGATATATATCAAGTACGAAGACTTGTGAATCCCAAAGGCATTTATAGAAGCAATAACAAAAATGAGCCTTTTCATGTAACTTTATTGCGATTGCCAAGGGAAAATGCAACAGAGTTTATTCCTTTTTCATCCGAAGGACCTTGGAAAGCGTATGTTGTAAATGCACAAACAGAGGCTGATAGAGGAGATCCCCCTTATACAGATCCTAATCGTGGATTTATCAGTCTTTCTGTTTCAGATACAGAAAATACAAGTCAGGATGAAAAGGGGGTTATACATGGTGTTACTGGTTCGGATATTAAATTTGATATTAATTTTAATGGAACAATAGCAGCGGATGCCCCCAATAGGAATGCGATAGTGCGTGTGGAATATCATAATTATACCTGCGAACATCTTATTTTCGTGCACCAAGGAAACCGGCCGCAGAAGTTGTTATCCGACAAGCCGGCATGGCATGTGTCGAATCTGGTCAGCAAGAATAGGGAAGCTTCTAATCCGTTGGATGAAGGCTCTTTGTTTAAATATAAAAATCTTGATCAGCCTATTGCTGCAAAGAATCAGTATTCCAGTAAGATTCCAATGATAGATGTAACCTCCAAGGATTTCCCTGATCCTGTATCAAATCAGAATAGGTATGAATTGGTAGGTGGTGAAATCAAGAAGTGGATGGAGATAACAAATCAGCCTGCAAATAATAAAGAGGCTTCTTGGGGGCTTGACTTGACGAGTACTCGTATTGCTCAAATAGAGGATTATGAGGCATTGTTTGAAAACGAAATGATTGCGCAAGGTTATGGTGTGCTTTATGGGGATGAATCTACGGAACCCAAAACAAACATTGTGGATGCATACGGATATCAAGAAGATCAAGCATATTACTTCGGTGGAAGTGCTATAAAAGACCGTGGAATACGTGGATGCTTTGTTTATAATAGAAATACGGGTAATCATATCTTTCTTCCGGTGGGGGCTTCCGGATATGGTCATAGAAAAGCTAAAGAAGGAAATGGAGTTCTGCGTTATTCTTGCGGGCAAACTCAGATATTCCCAACGAATCCTAATGGATTCTATACTGATGCATCTACCGCTCCGTTATTTTATGACCTCTATATGCGGCCCGGTGCTATTTATTGGACAGAGGATGTTACTGGAACAGGAACATGGGGAACGACTGTAGGTTGGGATATTAATTATTTTACATTTGACTTTAACAGAATATATGAGGCTAATGTGTTTAATGGAAATAACAGTGACGCCTGCTTCATCCGTTGCGTAGAAGATCCAAATTAGTTTCTTTTTAGGCAAATATAAACAGGACAATCGATCCAAAGTTGCTGGAACTTGGATTCGATTGTCCTGTATGTTGTTCATGTACGTGCGTGAATGTTTGCAAATATTTCTGGTGACGCTCTTCTCTTAAAGTTTCATTTTCTGCTGCCACTGCTACCACCCTATGTGTAGGGTGTTCTTGAAAACTACCGGGATTAACGATGCAGCACATTTACAATTTCCATCACATACATCTTGTGAAAACCACCGTGCGATTCCCCGTACCATCGGTCTGTAATGCTCTTGTCGATAAAGTTTCTGGGCTTGATCAGGTCGGCATACAATTTCTTGCATTCAAAAGTCAGCCGCGCCTGCTCAAAAATAATGCTCCCGTTCTCGGTGAACAAGGGAGATAGTCCTGTCGCTTTTACTTTATCCATGTCACGTCCCGATTTGGAACCGCATATTTTATGCACTTCTTTATGCTCTTCACCTAGAAAAGAGAGAGTGAGATAGTCATTCTGCTCTATAAAGTCGAATGTATAACGCTCGGGGCGGATAAAGATAAAGGCTACCGGACGGTTCCATAGAAATCCTGTACCTCCCCAGTTTGCCGTCATAGTGTTGAATTTGTCTTTGGTACCGGCAGTTACCAACATCCATTCCTTGCTGATTGTTTCGAACAGATTGTCAGTCAGTTCGTTTACTTTTATTTCTTTCATTGTTTCCGTATTTTTAGCTAGTACAAAGATATAATTTTTTCTTTTACTGTTTCAGATTAAATTTGCTAATTATTATCTTTGCGAGAAATATTAATTTAAAAAAAGAAAGGACGATACAGTGGTAAATGATGTAGTTTTAACCCCGATGATGAAGCAGTTTTTTGAGTTGAAGGCAAAGCATCCCGATGCGATTATGCTATTCAGGTGCGGGGATTTTTATGAAACTTATTCAGAAGACGCTATTGTTGCCTCAGAGATTTTGGGTATTACGCTGACCAAGCGGGCCAATGGACAGGCAAAGAGCGTAGAAATGGCCGGCTTTCCTTTCCATGCATTGGACACGTATTTGCCCAAGCTGGTACGTGCCGGCAAGCGGGTGGCCATTTGTGACCAATTGGAAGATCCCAAGATGACTAAGAAATTGGTGAAGCGCGGTATCACCGAATTGGTGACCCCGGGTGTAGCCATCAATGACAATGTTCTTTCTTACAAAGAAAATAATTTTCTGGCTGCCGTTCATTTTGGGAAAGCTAGTTGTGGTGTGGCCTTCCTTGATATCTCTACCGGTGAATTCCTTACCGCAGAGGGGCCTTTTGACTATATAGACAAGTTATTAAATAATTTCGCCCCCAAAGAGGTGCTTTTCGAACGTGGTAAACGGGGGATGTTTGAAGGAAATTTCGGAAGCAAGTTTTTTACTTTTGAGTTGGATGACTGGGTGTTTAATGAAAGTTCCTCGCGCGAGAAGCTGTTGAAGCACTTTGAGACCAAGAACTTAAAAGGTTTCGGGGTGGAGCATCTTAAGAATGGTATTGTAGCTTCGGGCGCTATTTTGCAATACCTCAATATGACGCAGCATTATCAGATCGGTCATATTACTTCTCTTTCCCGTATAGAGGAAGACCGTTATGTGCGTCTGGATAAGTTCACGGTACGGAGCTTGGAACTCATAGGTAGCATGAATGAGGGCGGAACCAGTCTGCTGGATGTGATCGACCGCACTATCAGTCCTATGGGAGCCCGTCTGCTAAAACGCTGGGTAGTCTTTCCGTTGAAAGATGAGAAGCCTGTCAATGAGCGTCTGGATGTAGTGGAATACTTCTTCCGCGAGCCGGATTTCAAAGAGTTCATAGAAGAGAAACTACATCTGATAGGAGATTTGGAACGTATTGTTTCGAAAGCTGCCGTAGGACGAATCTCTCCACGCGAGGTGGTGCAACTTAAAGTAGCTTTGCAAGCCATCGAGCCGATTAAGAATGCCTGTTTGAATGCGGATAACGGGAGTCTCCGCCGTATTGGGGAACAACTGAATTTATGTCTGTCTATCCGTGAAAAGATAGCGAAAGAGGTTAAGAATGATCCTCCTTTGCTGGTGAATAAAGGTGGTGTGATAGCAGACGGGGTGAATGCAGAACTGGATGAACTACGGCAGATAGCTTTTTCCGGCAAGGATTATCTGCTTAAAGTACAGCAACGTGAAAGTGAGCTGACCGGCATTCCCAGCTTGAAAATTGCTTATAACAATGTGTTTGGTTACTATATTGAGGTGCGTAACACGCATAAGGACAAGGTACCTGCCGACTGGATCCGTAAACAGACACTGGTGAATGCGGAACGCTATATTACTCAGGAACTGAAAGAATACGAAGAAAAGATCTTGGGTGCCGAAGATAAGATTTTAGTACTTGAAACAAAGCTCTATAACGAATTGGTGATCGCTTTGGCAGAGTTTATTCCCGCCATTCAGATTAATGCCAATCAGATTGCCCGTTTGGACTGCCTGCTGGCTTTTGCGAATGTGGCGAGAGAGAACAATTATATCCGTCCTGTTGTGGAGGACAGTGAGGTGATTGACATCAGGCAAGGCCGTCATCCTGTCATCGAGAAGCAGCTTCCGGTAGGGGAGAAGTATATTGCCAATGATGTCTTTCTGGACTCGGAAACCCAGCAAATCATTATCATTACCGGTCCCAATATGGCGGGTAAGTCGGCTTTGCTACGCCAGACTGCGCTGATTACCTTGTTGGCGCAGATGGGTAGTTTTGTTCCTGCCGAAAGTGCGCGGATCGGTATGGTGGATAAAATATTCACCCGTGTGGGAGCCAGCGATAATATTTCTGTGGGCGAATCTACCTTTATGGTTGAAATGAATGAGGCGGCAAATATTTTGAACAACCTTTCTAGCCGCAGTTTGGTGCTGTTTGATGAGTTGGGGCGCGGAACCTCCACTTATGATGGTATTTCCATTGCTTGGGCTATTGTGGAGCATATTCACGAGCATCCTAAAGCCAAGGCACGTACACTGTTTGCCACTCATTATCATGAGTTGAACGAGATGGAGAAATCTTTCAAGCGCATCAAGAATTATAATGTATCTGTGAAGGAGATAGATAATAAAGTGATTTTTCTGCGCAAACTGGAACGTGGCGGCAGCGAACATTCTTTCGGTATTCATGTGGCAAAGATGGCAGGTATGCCGAAAAGTATTGTGAAGCGTGCCAATGATATTCTGCATCAACTGGAAACGGACAACCGCCAGCAGGGCATTGCCAAGCCTACAGCTGAGATAGCGTCCGGCCGGAGCGGAATGCAGCTCAGCTTCTTCCAGTTGGATGATCCGGTATTGGGTCAGATACGGGATGAGATTCTGAATTTGGATGTCAATAATCTGACCCCTCTTGAAGCATTGAATAAGCTGAATGATATCAAGAAGATAGTAAAAGGCAAATAAATGCCTTCATTTTTCATTAACCATTAATTACTAACCATTAATCATTATCATGAAACACCTACTAACCTTATGGATGTTGGCCTTGTGTCTATGTGTTTCGGCCAAGGAAACATGTCCGAAAGTAATTCCCGCCCTGCAAGAGTGGAAGGGGGGAAGTGGAAAACTCGTATTGCCTGCTGAAGGCAGTATTGTTGTAGCTCCTGCCGATGAGGCGGCACTGAAAAGTGTGGCGACTGTGCTGGCACAGGACTTGAAAGACCTGTTGGATTGGAACTACACCATTAGGACCGGGAAACCGGGAAAGAATGATATTTATCTTTCATTGATGAAACCCGACAAACAATTGGGAGAGGAAGGGTATGTGCTGACTGCTGGACGCTATGCCGGTATCGAAGCGCCGGCTCGTCAGGGAGCCTTTTGGGGAACCCGGAGTTTGTTGCAGATTCTTTATAATGAAAAAGGACAGTTGCCCAAAGGAGTTGCCCGTGACTGGCCGCAATATCCCAGTCGTGGCTTCATGCTGGATGTGGGCCGCAAGTTCTTCACAATGGATTTCCTGCGGCAATATGTCAAAATACTATCGTTCTATAAACTGAATGAATTTCAGATCCATCTCAATGACAATGGTTTTGTACAGTTCTTTGATAACGACTGGAACAAGACCTACGCTGCTTTCCGCCTGGAGAGTGAACGTTTTCCGGGGCTGACCGCCAAGGATGGTTCTTATACCAAGAAAGAATTCACCGACCTGCAACGTCTGGGCATGGAATATGGTGTGAATGTGATTCCGGAGATTGATATTCCGGCTCATTCATTGGCCTTTACACATTATAAACCCGAGATAGGCAGTGATAAATATGGAATGGATCATTTGGATTTATACAAGGAGGAAACCTATCGTTTTGTAGATTCTTTGCTGGATGAGTATCTTTCTGGCGAGAAACCGGTTTTCATAGGTCCCGATGTACATATCGGTACAGACGAGTACAATGCCAAGGAAGCTGAAAAATTCCGCTATTTTACAGACCGGTATCTGAAGTATATAGAGAAATACGGGAAGAATGTCCGTATGTGGGGAGCACTGCGCTGGTTGAAAGGAAACACTCCGGTGAAAGCAGATAATGTGACTATCAATGCCTGGTCATACGACTGGATTGATCCTAATGCTTCTTTGAAAGACGGATATAAGATTATCAATACGTGTGATGCTTATCTTTATATTGTTCCGGCTGCCGGATATTATCGTGATTTCCTGGACACGAAATGGCTGTATGAGCAATGGCGTGTGGGTAAAGTGAATCCTAAGGAAGAGTTGCCTGAAGGAACTCCGGGACTGTTGGGAGGTATGTTTGCCGTATGGAATGACCATTGTGGCAACGGTGTGTCACAACAGGATGTGCATTTCCGTACATTCCCAGCCACCCAGGTACTGGCCGAGAAAATGTGGAGAGGTAAGAATGAAATGGTTTCTTACGAAGAATTTGAGAAATTGTGCAAACAGATGCCTGAAGCTCCCGGTATCAACCTGCTGGGGCGTGTGCAGGGTGAGGTAGTCTTTCCGGGGCAGAATGAAGAACTGTCTTTGAACGGTACGGACAGCATTGCCACTATGTTGCCGGAAATAGGCTATCCATACGCGGTAGAATTTGAAATAAATCCGGACAAAGAACAAAATATCAACGGTATTTTGTTTAAAGGCCCTCATTCCACCGTATATGCCAATTGGGAAAATAAGGGAAAGCTGGCTTTCAGCCGTGACGGCTATACGTTTGTATTCCACGCTGCTACACTGCCTGCCGGAGCATGGACGAAGGTACGCATAGAGGGAGACCACAAAGGTACTACTCTTTACATAAACGGTGAGAAAGCGGAACGTTTGGAAGGACGTGTCAAACAGTTTTACAACTATATTCATAAACGCAAGGACAAGATGTATATGCAGGAAACTTTGGTGTTTCCCATGCGGCAGATAGGGGATGTGCAGAATGGGTTCAGAGGGAAGTTGCGGAATATAAATTGCATGCAATAAAAGATATTTCTTTCTCTTGCTGTGTAGGGGCAGGTTTTAGACCTGTCCCTATGCCCAATAGGAGTGAAATTTCTCCGAATGTTATCTTTAATAGTGTTATATTGTTTATTATCAATGTTTTATATGCGATAAATGTTATCTGTTTTATTTTCATGAAAAGGGCTTTATACCTTACTTTGCATTATTAAACTTAAGCAACAAACCCGATGAAAATAAAACAAATTCTACTTTGCATGCTTTTAGCCTGCTTTATTCTTCCCGCTTCCGCACAGAATAGCTGGGGTATTGTAGGAGGCGGACTTTTTTCTAAATCTTTGTCCAGGGATGCACGCTCCAGCCTAGGCGGTTATGCCGGAGGAATGTATGACGTTCATGTTAAAAACTCATGGTATGTACAGCCACAATTATTATTTACTTATGAAGAATTCAGATCCAAGACAAGGCTTGGTACCGATTCCTTTTTTAGTAAATTCAATTTGGAGCTTCCTATCCTTGCTTCTTATAATGTTGCTTTAAATAACAAATGGAATTTGCGCATCAATGCGGGACCGTATCTGTCCTATGCTATGTTTGGCAGGGATAAATCCATTGACTACGCCTATGGCAACGGAATGCACTCTAGTTTGGGCTGGTGGCATCAGGATTTTCCAGATCATTTTACTTACGGTGGAAGGACCGGGGTTTCATTGGAATCCGAGCATTTCATTTACACTATCGATGGTAAATGTTCTCTTCGTAAGAGGCCTTTCGGGCGGAATGTCAGTTTATCGGCCGGTGTAGGATATAAGTTCTGAGTTTTCTGTATCTTTGTCGCCGGAGAATAAAAATAGAGTTGCATGTATGTTTATATAAAACAGCCGGGTATTGTTTGCCTTCTATGTTGGCTTTGTCTTTCCTGTACTTTGCAGCGCACGGAACATCCTGCTTTGCGGCAAGCAGGATACTTGATGGAAGAACATGCCGACAGTGCGTTTTCATTATTGAAATCCATCTCTTCCCTGATCGGTATGACCCCGGAAGACAAGGCCGATTACGCTTTGCTGCTGGCTGAGGCTGCGGATAAAAATGGTTGTTCACTGCTTCCTTGTGACTCATTATTGAATTTAGCCCTCCATGTATACCATGAAGAAGCCAAAGAACATGCTATAGCTCTTCTGTATAAGGGTAAAGTGCAACAGGAAATGGAAAACTATGCCGATGCCCTGAAAAGTTACCGTATGGCGCTTGAAATCCTTTCCGCCTATCCATGTGAATTCTATTGGAAGGGGTTTGTATATAATATGTTGGGTGGGCTGTATGGCAAACAGAACTTGTACGCACAGGCCAAAGATATGTATGTCAAGGCTTGTTATAATGATTCGCTGGCACGGCATAACCGTCATTTCATCAGTTCACTCAGCAATCTGGGGGTAGCTTATATCGGCTATGGAAATATAGACTCCGCTTTTATCTGCCAGCAACGCGCTTTGCAGCTTTCTCTTTCTACTGATAGTTTCCTTTTGCATTCTCTTTATGGAAATATAGGGGATTTATGCGGACGTACAGGACGGACCAGTATAGCTATTACTTGTCTGAAAAGGGCATACGATGCTTGTCGTCTTAGAGAAGACAGCTTGCAGTGTCTTTGGAATCTAGGGGAATTTTATTATAATAACGGGCAGCTTGATTCGGCTCTTTATTATTTGAACCGGAGCAAGGAAGCTGTCGATATTCATATCCGGTATCTCTCTTTCTTTGACTTGTATGCCATAGCTAAGCAGCAGGGAAATGTGGAGAAAGCTTTGGAATATCTGGAAATCAGCACCGAGTTGGAAGATTCCATCTATTCCACCAATGTGGCCACGGAACTGGAGAAGAAGACCTATCGCTGGAATGCCGACGCGCAAGTAAGGAAAGAACAGTTCAAGGCTAAACGGAGGATATACACCATTGCGATGATAGCTGTGGTGTTGCTGCTGGTCATTGTGATTATTTATCAACAGATACTGAAGAACAAGAAGATACAGCAATCCAACTATAAATATCTGTTGCAGAAGCTGAAACAGAACCTGATGGATATGCAGCAGAATATTGCTCAACATGAAGAGGTGATAGCCGAATTGAAACAGAAACAAGAAAGCCGTGCCGAGGAAATAGAAGAGAAGGAACGGGCTATAGAGGCCATGAAGATGGAGAAAGAGAAATTGCGCAACTGGTTGTTCCGGCAAAGTGCCCTCTATACGAAAATAGACAAACTGGCCAACCAGCAAAAGCATCACAAAGAGCGTATTGCAGTGCTCACCAATGCTGAGCAACGCCAACTCAGAGTGATTATAGGACAGATTTATGCTGATTACATAGAGCAACTGCATACCCGGTATCCCAAGTTGAACGAAGATGATGTCCTTTTGCTATGTCTGCAATTGGCGGATTTATCTCCTTTTGCCATCGCTTTATGCTTTGGTAATAATGATGCACAGATTGTAGCGCAACGCAAATATCGTATGAAAAGTAAGATGGAATAACTGTGTGTTACAGAATTTGCATAATGTTTTTTTAATAGATGTTTGTATATCAGGTTATAAAGGCATTTTGCTATCTTTGTGCATAGAAAGCTAAAAGACAAAATTACTATGCGTTCATTTATTATATATTTAAATTTCGTCAGTTTGCTGGCTGTCTGTTTGTTTGCCTGTAACCACCATTCTTCCAATCCGATGTTACAGCAAGTAGATTCATTGTTGGAAATGAAGCCGGACAGTGCATTGACTATTTTAAAAAATATATCTGTTTTAGAGGATTTGCCGGAAGTAGACAAGGCATACTATGCTTTGTTGCTGGCTGAGGCTACGGACAAGAACAAACTACCCTTATTACCTTGCGATTCCTTATTGAATTTCGCCTTGGATTATTATGGAGATGATGATAGGGAGAAGGCTGTGGCATTGATGTATAAGGGAAGGCTGCTGGCGCAGATGAATGATGAAATGTCGGCGATAGAGCATAATTTGAAAGTTGGAAGTGTTGCAGAATTATCCGCAAGATTTAAAATGTAGAAGATTGATTTATAGTATGTTAGGGGTATGGTATGGTGATTGTGAATTGTACGACAAGGCGTTGGAAATACAAAATCAAGCTCTTCTTTATTCTTTTAGTGCTAAAGATACTGCTATTGCCTATCATAACATTGGATATATTTATGGTATGAGGGATATGCAGGATTCTGCTATAACTTATCAGAGAAAGTCTGTGGAATATGCTATGCGTTCTAAAGATACAAGCATGATACTCACTTCTTGGCACAATTTAAGTCTGTATTATGGACGATTTGAAAACATCGATTCTGCCGTGGTTTATGCCTATAAAGTTTTGCAAAATATATCTGATGAAAATAAAATATTTAGCGGTTATTTCTATAATATAGGTGATTTGTACATTGGTTTAGGACAATATGATTCTGCTAGGTATTATTTAGAGAAAAGCCTGCTCTTTTCTCCATCCCTTTCTATGTCTTACTGGTCACTTGCCGTAATGGAAGCTAAGCTAGGAAATTTCAAGTCCGCCTATCACTATCTAGATACTTTTGTCATGGTTCAGGATTCATTGGATGCTAGTGAGCGATTGTCTGAAGTGCAGCATATAGTCTATAAAAATCAGACAGCATTGGAAGTAAAGGATGAGCAAATAAAATTCAGAAAGGTTATAGGGCGTATTGTTTTTTCAGCCATTATTATTTGCTTTGTCGTTGCTTTGATTTACCAACGTTGGATAAATAAGAAAAATAACCAGCAGGCACTCTATCGGCAAGCATTACAATATGCTGATGAGAAACAGAATGTGATGCAGCAGCGCATAGAAGAAAATGAATCCGTTCTTGCACTGTTACAGGATAGGGAAAACCAAAATCTTGATGAAATTGCCCAAAAAGAGCAATTGATAACTCAATTGAAGAAAGAAAAGTTGGCACTTCGTACATGGTTATTTCAGCAGACTTCTATATACAAAAAGGTGATGTCATTGTCTGACCAGCAGCAGGTGAATAAGAAAATTCGTAAGGTGA
>OGGB01001470.1_pt1 | contig 16214 bp, 5 predicted proteins | sample 1571111 | NCBI WGS metagenome assembly OGGB01 (sample SAMEA2582067, study PRJEB24529) | metagenome | biome: Human gut stool | place: China | collected 2011
GAGTATACACCTAACAGTGTGATAATAATGCTGATAACGGCAAAGAACAAAATGATGTCCTTCAGATTATACTCAAGAGCCTGCAAAACATGGATATCATCCAGGAATGTTTTAGCCTGATAAGTTATATTTTCAGGAAGCATCTCGCGGTAGACTTTCTCAATCCATCGGGCTACTTCTTTTTGCTGGCCCGGATGACTCTTTATGTAACAATGACCTATGTAGACTGAAGGATCATAAGGCAGGAAAGCATATCCACTACTTCGGTTATATACATCGGCCTGAAAAGGTGCGGATATTCCACAGATTGTGTAGTCGGTATTACCGCTATACAAGTTCATACCGATTACATCTTTCTTCTGTATCTGCTGCCAGACATTATCTACCACAATATCTTTTTCCGTTTGAGGAAGTCTTCCTTGTTCTATGGGAATATTCATGAAAGAGAAGAAATTGGCGGGTACAGCCATGACACTAATATCAACCCAGGAGTTCTCATTTCCCTTTTCGGTCGTTAATCCATTGCCCGACATACCTTGCATATAACCGATATCTGATAACAGAATCTCTTTCACTCCGGCATGTTGTTTAAAACGCTCTATCAATGCCAGCTTTTCCTCATTCTTCATAAAGGGATAGTCCAGGGGAATACTAAGAATCTCCGACTTTTCTTTTTGACTTAGTGTATGAAGCAAACTATTGGTAGTTTTCTCTGCTTGCAGATATAAAGCAGCCGTCAGGGATACAAATATCCAGCAAATAAAGAACTGGATACCCAGCATAAGGTTACGTCCCCATTGGTTACCTCTGCGTTTATTGTTTCCATAAATACCTGTTTGCACGGTAATGCGACGAATACGAATGGAAACGGACAAACATATAAGGATGCAGAGTATGATAAGAAGAACGATATATTGCAGAGCATGTATTAAAAGCGTTTCAGAGGTAAAGGTCATTGCAAAACCCGGCAAAGAGAAATTCATGTGATTCCCCAATAATTCTATGCCTGATAATACCAATATGGAGGATATGGATATGACAATCAATGACTGTGTGAATAGTAAACAGAAGAGTTGTTTCCAGTTGCATCCTATCATTTTCATGATACTGTATTCCTTAGTGCGGTTGAAGAAAGAACCGATAAGGAAATGGAAAAAGTTGATCAGCCCTACTAGTAATATCAGTGTACCTACAGTTCCGGTAACTAATCCCAGATAGGAAGCACCTTGTTTTTTCAATCTGGCTCCCATACTACTGGCAGTGACAGTGTAAGCTTCGTCATACAAAGTATAAGTATAGTCTCTTTTTGAGAATTGCTTTTCTAGATCGGTACATGTAGTTTGTGGTGATAACAGCACGTAGGTATTTGCTCCCGTCATATTATGCCGTTTGGAACTTTGCAGAAGTCCTTCACTATCGTTTACGGTCAGCATATCTATGTTTTGCATAAAATCCAAACTATTGTTCAGAGGGATATCTTTCATTACTGCTTGAATGGTGTAGACGATACCTCCTGTTTTCGGGGTGCTTTCAGGAGAAGTATTGAGCCTTCTCATGAGAGTCATGTGTTTTCCGATAGCACTTTCTGCATTACCGAATATTTTAATGGCCATAGATTGGCTCAGGATAACGGAGTTAAGAGACTGACTTGCCATTTTCCAATGTCCTGCTACCATTTCCGGAGTGAAAATTTTATTGTAGCAAGTATCTATTTCAATCGTTTCAAGTTCATAAGGTAGCGTCTTTTCCGGAGATAACTCTACATAATAAGGGCGTTCGCGAGGATAGGTTACGGATGAAATGGCTTCCGTTTCTCCCAAAGCCCATGTGCGCAATTCTTCGGCCAGAGGAACCGGAGAACCGGAAAAATATCTGTCTGCCTTGCCGTCATAGAGATTTAATTCTGCTATGCGATCATGATTAGAAAAACAATGGTCTGTGCTTTCTACAAAGCGACTGCAATATATGCAGACACAGAAGCAGAGCAAACCTACTGCCAATCCGATGATGGAAATGATATTTTGTGTCTTATGCTTACACAAGTTTCTGAATGCTATTTTGAGATAATGGAATATCATGGTATATTAGTTGCTATTATTTTGACTAAGTGATAAAAGTATATTCTTGTACATAATATATTCATTTTGATAATAAGCTTTCAAATCCTGTGCCAAAGTTGTAATGGTTTGTATTCTAGATATATATGCATCATATTGATACTTGATAAGTGTGCTATACTGCACATAAACAGTGCGAATACGCACCGTCTATTCACTCTTTATCACTTCCGCCGGATTTTGCTGTGCAGCCTGCCATACGCGCCAACCGATACATAACAGAATAAGTAAACCTATCCCACAAAATATGGCCAGATATATCCATACACTGATTGCTGTTTGTTCTATATAGCTTTCCAGCCATTTTTTCATCAAAGCGTATCCTATAGGAAATGCTATCACTGATGCTGCAACGAGTAATATAAAATACTCTTTTACAAACATGGTAAGTATTTCTTTTACAGATGCTCCGTTTACTTTGCGGATGGCTATTTCTTTGCGCCGCTGTTCGCAACTTAGCGTAATGAAAGAGAAGATTCCGAAAGCGGCAATGAGTACACAAATAATTGAGGCAAAGCCAAGCAGCTTCAATAATAACGTTTCGGATTTCAGGAACTTAGAATATTCCTCTTCTATATTGAGAAGAGAATGATATTCATTACTGCCAGTTGAGATTTTGGTATATACATCATCTACTCGCTGTTTAAGATCATCCCATGTTCCTGCCCGATATTTTATCAAGATATCACCATAGTTGGCATCGGAAACGGAGCCTCCCAGACCTCCTTTATTGCAGAATAAAGTAGGTGCTGCCGGAATTGTAGGTGCTGTGATATGGAAGTCTTTTACAATTCCGACGATTGTAACTCCTTGGTGAATATTGATTTTCTTACCTATCGGATTATCTAAGCCTAGTCTTCTTGCACAAGTCTCGTTGATGATAGCCTTATCTGCATCATCCGGTTTTAGCATTTCACCTTCTATTAGTTTCAGGTTGTAGAAATTGATAAACTCCCTCCCTTCTTTTATGCAGGTGATATCTATTCTATCTGCCTTATCCGTACTTTTCTTTCCTTCCCAGCTATCTGTACTATAAGTTAGTGTACTGTATCTTGGAAACAAGGGTTCACATCCCTTCAGTGTCTCTACAATACATGGCATCTTATCTATTTCGGCACTGACGGCAGCGTAAGATTCCGGAGAAACATATTGTCTTAATACTGCTGTATTCTTTCTTTCCCAACCAATGTTACCATTTGCCAGATGATTGAGTTGCTTCATAAGAATGCTTACGCAAAAGATAAATAAGATACATATTATCAATTGGAATGCTATACTACATTTGCGGAATCGAAACAGACTGCCGGATTGTCTGTGGTATCGGCGGACAATAAAAGGTATTAATAGGATATAGGATATGAAAAGGATACCTATAAAATAGAGGAATGATTCTCCATAAATATCTCCATTAATTTCTGATAGTTCTCTGAATTTCGGAAGTGATAATTCAATGAGTGTCATCCCGACAAGACCGGATAAAAGCAGCACAAATAAATATTCGGTCCCAAAAAGTATGAATAAATTTCGAATGGATGAACCACATACTTTTCTTAATTCAATTTCCCGGTTTCGTGTGCGCATACGGGTGATAAACAAGGAGAGATAGTTGAACAATGCGCAAAGTATAATCATGCCGCTTGCTATGGAGAAAAGTACTAAATAATTGAATTTAAGGGCTAGTTTTTCATTTATGGCAGAGTAATGGTACTGGGTTAATGGAATTATCTTATATTTTTCGAGAGGTTTGGGATACCATTGGTTTCCGGATTCGTAGTTCTTCATTTTTTCCTGAAAAGATGTAGCATCCACTCCTTTACGTAGCCGAACGTAGGTTTGAAATCTATGTACTCCCCATTCGCTTTTTTCTTTTTGAAATTGTGATGACATTGTCCATGCGGCAAAATAGAGATTACTATGTTTCTCTACATTTTTCAGAATGGCACAGACTGTCTTAGGTGTATCATTTGCCTCTATCTCTTGTCCCAAAACTTCAGTTGAACCGAATAATGACATCGCAGTCTCCTCTGTTAATGCAATTTTATTATCAGAATAAAGGAATTCCATACTTCCGGATAATATGGAGCTAGGGCGGAACATCTCTAAAAATGTAGAGTCAGCATATATGCAATTAACTTTCGCATTTTTCCCTTCTTTGGTTTTCAGTTCTGTCTCGTTCTGGTAAACTGCACACACAGCTTCTACTTCCGGAAATTCTTGTCGGAGTGTAGTAGCCAACATATATGAACTGTATGTACTGAATGTTGATTCATTGAAAGTGGATTCCTGGTAAAGCAAATGAGTTCGTTCCACACCTTCATGGAATTTGTCATATGTAATTTCGTAGTGTATCCACAGATTTGAGAGTGCGAAGCAAGTGAATCCTACCGCCAGACCTATAATACTAATAATACTCTGTGTTTTGTATTTCAGTATATTACGAAACGCTATCTTGCAATAATGCTGTATCATGTCTTTGATTTTTCTATTATTCACTCTTTATAACTTCTGCCGGATTCTGCCGCGCTGCCTGCCATACCCGCCAGCCGATACATGCAAAAATAACGATCATTATGCCACCGAATATAGCAAAATATATCCAGGCACTGATAACTGTCCGCTCTACATAGTTTTCAAGCCAGCGCTTCATCAGCACATACCCTACGGGGAATGAAATGACGCCCGCAATGACTAACAAAAGCATATATTCTTTCACAAACATAATAAGAATATTCCGGATTGTAGCTCCATTTACTTTGCGTATAGCTATCTCCTTACGTCTTTGTTCGCAACTCAATGTGATCAGAGAAAAAATACCGAAAGCAGCAATGATTATGCAGACGGTAGTGACAAAACTCAATAATTTTATCAAAGCATTTTCTGATTTCAGATACCCGGCATATTCTTCTTCTGTATTGAACAATCTATACCTCACTTCTGGATACTCTTGGCTGAATATACTGTCGATCTGCTGTTTCAGTTCTTTCCATTTACCATCATGAAACTTGATTAAGATTTGCCCTTTTCCTAAAGAAAATCCCATGCCTTTAAGAATATCCTCTGCAACTAAAGTATAGGGCTGTACCGGCTCTGTCGGAGCTGTGATGTGAAAGTCTTTAATTATACCTATAATGGTCCATGCTCTATTCTTCTGATAAAGTTTCTTTCCTACCGGGTCATTCATTCCAAGTGCTTTTGCAGCCGATTCGTTAATCATTATTTTACCCGTTTCCGTTGGCTTCACCATTTCTCCTTCCAGCAGTTTTAGATTGTAAAAAGATACAGTCTTTTCACAATTCCACAGACATAGCATATCTATACTTTTCGTTCCATCTTCTTTTCCGTCCCAATTATCGAAAGTTTGTGAAAAGCCTGATGTCTTAGGCAATAAACAGCAATGTCCGGATATAACTTCTTTAGTACATGAGAATTGCTTTATTTTATCAGCAATGGATTCAAAATCTTTATCCGGATATAAAAGATTGATGGTAGCTATACCCTTTCTTTCCCATCCTAAATCTGTATTCGTAAGAAAATAGATTTGCTTCATCATCACTATTATACAGAATGTGACAAGAAGCCCTATCGCTAACTGGAATGCAATGCTTACTTTACGGAGCATATACTTATTTCCGGTATTCCGGATGTGCGACCGTCTGATGGCGAATGGCACTAACAGAAGCAAAGACAGTAAGAGAATTCCCACAAAATAAAGTAGTGATTCTCCATAAATATTTCCAGATACACCGGACATCTTTTTAAAGGCAGGTAAGGCCATCTCAACCAAAGCCATACCCAATACGCCGGATAGTAATATGATGTACAAATACTCTATAAAAAGTAGAATAAATACGCCTCCGATGGAGGAACCGCATACTTTACGCAGTTCTATCTCGCGGCTACGTATTCTCATGCGAGTAATGAACAGAGAGATATAATTGAAGAGAGAACAAAGAATTACCAAAGCTCCGGCTACGGAAAACAGTATCAGATAATAGAATTGAAAGGACTTGTTTCTGTTAATTGATGAATAATGATACTCGTCGAGTGGAATTAGCCGAATACTCTCAAACACTCTGTGGGGATCTCTTGGATCGGCTTTTATTTCATGTGCAGCAAGTTTCTTTTGAAATGCCATCGGATCTGTTCCTTTACGCAATTTGATAATGATTTCGAAGCTTCCATTATTCCAATCATTCTGCCAACGGCGGAAGTATTCTCCTTGTCCCCAGCAACCGAATGTCAGATTACTGTGATTGAGATTTGAGAGGATGGCGCAAACCGTTTTTGTGTCGTCGTTGTAGTTTTTAACTTCTTTGCCCAGTACATCCGTAGAACCAAACAAACGTATGGCTATATCTTCTGTTAAAGCTATTTTATCATCTGAATATATAAAGTCCATACTTCCTGATAGAATGGATATATTGAACATATTCATAAAACATGAGTCTGCCTGTATTTCATATACTTCTGCAGTACTGCCGTCTGCTTTAACATCTGTTTTTTGTCCCCATCTGGTATAAGCACATGCTGCTTCTACTTCAGGGAAATCGTTTTTCAGCACAGTTGATGCCGGGTATGGTATGGAAGTGGAGTACCCGTTTACTCCAAATACGCTTTCTTTGCATAGGATATACATCCGGTCTGCTCCCTCGTGGTAAGCATCATACGTCATTTCATAATGTATCCACAAGTTGGCAAGGGCAAAGCAAGTAAAGCCGACTGCCAGACCAAGGATGCTAATAATACTTTGTGTTTTATATTTCAGTATATTACGAAACGCTATCTTAAAATAATGTTGTATCATAGCTTAAATGTTTGTTTGCTGTCTATTTACTTTTGATGTTATTTGCGAGATTATATATTATAATGAGTTTCTTTTTAATATTAAGGTTCAAATCTTGTGCCAAAGAGATAATTGCTTGTATTATAGATGAATACTTGTTTTGAAAACATTGTTTGAGTGTGCTATACTGCACAAAAATAGTGCACATTCGCACAAATGGTACATTTAAAATCACAAAGGATAGTTATAGGCTCTGACTATAACTTCTTAATTTTTGATGAAGTAATAATCTAGCTGTGAACAGGTGTATCGTTTTTTCTCTTTTAATAATCGGGAAGATGCTTCTACTTTTCTCTAAAACACTATACATTAGATGAACTCATGAATATACTACTTACTGATGGGCTAACTGCTGTATATCAATGTTTTAAAATAGAAAGAAATATGTGGTGTTAAGGGTTTAAAATAGGGTCAGGGTCACTTATACCCCCAAATTCTGCTCAAATGAATAGAATCTTTTAATTGGGTGTAAAATAAAAGCACTAATATAGCGTCGAATTACTAAGGAATCAGGTTTTATAATTTATTACTCTTTGTCACTTTTACTTCACTTTTCTGTTTTTTTTGTATCAAACATTTACTCATAAAGAATCGTTCGCATTACAATATTCCGAATCTACGGGAATCTGTTTTTCGCAAAAACCGTCTAAAGTCAGCTGTCTGTATATCAATGCAATATTGGTTAATGGAATTGAAAATCACTTGCAAATGGGGCTATAAGTGACCCTGACTCTATTTTGAATCCTACCAAGCCTTTTGTTAGTCTTGGATTTGTTATATTTATTCAATAAAAGCACGCGAGAAATAATATGGTAAGCCAAGGCATAGTCCACCCCTGCCTTAAACGGAACATAAGAAGCAATGTCGTGATGCAAAACTAGCAATATTCCACATTACGAGATAGCCAGTTCTGCATCACGACATTGCTTCTTATAATTATAATCCCAAAGGATCGTTTTTATTCTTTAATCACTTCCGCCGGATTCTGCCGTGCTGCCTGCCATACGCGCCAGCTGATACATATTAAAATAACGATAGTTATGCAGGCAAAAATAGCAAAATAGATCCAGGTGTTGATTGCTGTTTGCTCTATATAGCTTTCAAGCCAACGCTTCATAAGTACATATCCTGCCGGAAATGCGATGACAGATGCTATAATCAGCAAGAGCATATACTCCTTTACAAACATGAGAAGGATATCTTTAATGGCGGCTCCATTCACTTTGCGTACGGCTATTTCTTTACGTCTCTGCTCGCAACTGAGCGTAACAAGGGAGAAGATGCCAAATGCTGCAATAAGCATGCAGACCACGGCAACAAAGCTGAGAAGCTTCATAAGTATATTCTCTGATTTCAAATACTCTGCGTAAAGATCCTCTGTATTGTCCAGTTTATACTTCACTTCCGGATATTCATGAGTGAGCACGCTGTCTACCCTACTTTTCAGCTCCTTCCATTTGCCATCATGGTATTTAATCAGAATCTGTCCTTTTCCGAAATAAAATCCGCTGATACTAACAGGTCCTGAAATAAAGATACAGGGTTGTGCAGGAATCGTTGGAGGGGTGGTATAGAAGTCTTTGATCAGGCCGACTATGGTGGTTGCTCTGTTTCTCTGATAGAGTTTCTTGCCTACCGGATCGTTCATTCCAAATAGTTTTGCTGCTGTTTCATTGATCATAACTCTATCCCGTTCTGTTTCTTTGGGGATTTCCCCTTTCAACAGTTTTATGTTATAGAACGGAAGAATCTTTTCACTTTCCCACAGAAATAGTGGATTCGCGTCTTTTACGTCCTCTTCTTTTCCATCCCAATCATCATAATATGCACTTAGGGTTGTTGTTCGGGGCAACAGAGAGCAATGTCCCGTTACGACTTCTTCCGTGCAAGAGAATTGCCTTATTTTGTCTGCAATAGCATCGAAGTCATTGTCCGGATATAAATTGCTGATAGTGGCTATATCCTTTCTCTCCCACCCTAAGTCTGTATTGGAGAGAAAATAAATCTGTTTCATTATGATGATCATACAGAACAGAAAAAGGAGACTTACTGCTAATTGAAGTATAATGCTGACCTTACGAAGCAGATGCCGGTTCCCGGATTTCGAAAATCGCGATTGCCCTATAATGAATGGCACTAACAGGAGTAGAGAAAGGAAAAGGATGCCGAGAAAATAGAGTAACGATTCTCCGTAAATATTGCCGGATACGCCGGACATTGTTTGGAAGGTGGGTAAGACTAATTCTACCAAAGCCATGCCTATCAATCCAGACAGGAGTATGATATACAGGTATTCTATAGAAAGTAATGCAAACAAACCGCCGATTGATGAACCGCATACTTTTCGTAATTCAATCTCGCGCCTTCGCATTCTTGTGCGGCTGATGAACAAGGAGAGATAATTGAATAACGAACAAAGAATAACTAATCCTCCGGCTATGGAAAAAAGTATTAAATAATAGAATTTGATAGATTTGTTTTCATTGACCGGTGAATAATGATATTTACTTAAAGGCATTAACAGAGTTTTCGCAAATATGCATTCGATATCTCTGGGATCTACTTTTTTGTCGTATGCAGAGAGCTTCTTCTGAAAAGCTATCGGATCAGTCCCTTTACGCAATTTAACGATGGTTTTAAAGCCGCCATTACTCCAGTCTGTCTGCCAACGACGGAAGTGTGCTCCTTCTCCCCAGAAGCCAAATGAAAGATTACTATGATGCAGGGCTTTTAAGATAGCACAGATTGTAGCTTTTTCATCATTCTCATTTATAATCTCCTTACCGAGTACATCCGTGGAACCAAATAGTTGTATGGCTGTTTCTTCGGTCAGTGCAACTTTATCATCCGAATACATGAAATCTACATTTCCCGACACTATGGAAATATTAAACATCTTCATGAAACATGAGTCTGCCTGTATCTTATAAGTTTCTATAGCGGTATGTTCGTTTGTCTTTATTTTAGTTTTATTTGTCCATTTACTATAGGCACAGACTTCTTCAACTTCCGGGAAGTCATTTTTTAATATAGTGGATGCAGGATATGCCATTCCGGTACTGTATCCATGTTGTTCCATTATACTGGTACGATAGAGAATATACATTCGGTCGGCTCCATCATGATAATTGTCATACGTCGTTTCGTAGTGTATCCACAGGTTGGAGAGGGCAAAACAGGTGAAACCTACTGCCAGACCAATCATACTGATAACACTTTGTGTCTTGTACTTCAGTATATTGCGAAATGCGATTTTGAAATAATGAAATATCATAATGAATTATTTTTAGATATAAGGAATCTATTCACTTTTTATCACTTCTGCCGGATTCTGCCGTGCTGCCTGCCATACGCGCCAGCCGATACTTATGGTAATAACCGTTGCTATACCTGCAAAAATAAGGATGAACGGTGTTGCTCCTATACTTACCTGACGATTGTACGTCTCTATCCAATGCTTCATAATAGTATACCCGGCAGGGAAAGCTATCAGTGAAGATACAATCAATAGCAGTGCGTATTCTTTAAAGAAGATGCTCAGGATATTGCTGATGGTAGCTCCATTTACTTTGCGGATAGCTATTTCTTTCCGGCGTTGTTCGCATGTCAGTGATACCAATGAATATATGCCGAATATAGATATCAGGATACAAACAATTGCGGAGAATCCCAATAGACTGGATAATGCATCTTCTGATTGCAGATATTTATTATATCTTTCTTCTTCGCTGTCCAGAAATAATTTGCGGTCGGGAAGTTCAGCTTGCTGCATTTCCTCGATGCGACGACGACATTCTTCCCAGGTTCCCGGTTTATACTTGAAGAGGACAAAGCAACGCGGCCACATCCACTGTGATTTATTGGTATTGACAAATACAGTATGAGGCAGGTCTTTGGTAGGCGATCTGTATGCACAGTCTTTTATGACTCCGATCACAGTCATAGGTTCCACTTCTTTATTGCAGTAAAAGATGTGTTTGCCGATAGCTTCTTCAGGTATCCATCCCATAGTGCGGGCTGTTGTTTCCATGATATTGACTTCACGGACATTCGACTTATCCGATATCCATTCTCCTGCTACCAGTTGCATGTTATAGAATTTGAAGAACTCCTCTCCTGCCAGAATCTCATCTATGCCCATTGGATTTTCAGTTATCCCATTCAATCCGTCCCAGGAGTCTACCTCAAAAGCAGAATAAGAACCCATACTGATGAGTGGCCAGTAAACAGGCCGTACAACTTCAGTCACCATGGGTAATGCTTTTACTTTCTCTGCCCATACATTCATGTCCACATTCATCCAGATACCCAAGGAAGCACGGTTTCGATAATCCATTCCCATATCTACATTACGCAAATGATAAAGTTGCATTTGCATTATGACAGTACAAAGTATAAATGCAAGGCAAACGACAAGCTGTATTACAATGCTTCCTTTACGACATATACGTCCCATTATATTCATTTGAGTACTATGAAGTGTATTCTGCAATGAGTGACGGCGGAATAGGTAAACAGAACACAGCGCCACTATAAAAGTCAATACTGACATACCTGCGACATATAATATGCAATTTCCGTAAATGGATATATCTGTATCGACAATCATGGAATATTGCAAGAACCAGGGTTTGAGTAATTCCACGAAAAACATCCCTAAGAGTGAAGCCAATAGAATAGTAAATAGAAAGTCCGTACTGAGTAATGCCAATAACGAACATTCGGATGCTCCATTTACTTTGCGTAGTGCCATTTCCCGTTTACGCGAGCGGAAACAATCAATATAAATTGTTAAATAGTTGATCAATGCGCACAGAATGATAAGCACTCCTGTTATGGAGAAATAAACAATGTAACGGAACTGCACAATCTGTTCATCTCCACGAATAAATTCATCCGCATAGCGCAGTGAGGTAATGGGCTCCAGATAGAAACGTGTATATCCGGTTACTCCATAGCTGTTCTTTTTGAGTTCATCCGGAAAATGCTGATTCATTTTCTCTAAAAGTACATCCACATTTGTGCCGGGCTTTATTTTTATCAGCATCCTGTAATTGGCGTTATCCCATGAAGTTTCATTATTAGTACGCCCCATAAAAGCATATTTAAAGTTAGAATGCTCTCCCCAATCGCTGACAATGGCGCTTATGCGATATTCATGCCGACGATTATTGTCTGTTATGGTCTCCCCAATCACTTTGGCAGTACCAAACAACTCGTGGGCAGTTTTTTCTGTAATGGCTATCCCACCCTTTTCCGGTGATGTTGATAAAAAGAATTGGTTGTCACCTTCCAGAACTTTTATATCCATCATACGGATGAAAGTTGTATCAGGCATTAGCATCGGATATTCCGTAAGCTGTTTCCCATTTTTAATGAATAGAGTATTCTGACCTGATGCACAGAAATCTTCTATTTCAGTGTAGGTTGTTTTTAGATAATTCCCCAACGCATAGGGCACGAAGTCAGAGTAGTGCCCTCCAAAGTGGCAATCGTCCATTCGTACCAAATAAATGCGTTCTGCATCCTTATGGAAGTCATCATAAGTCATTTCATATTGCACCCAGAATGTAGACAGTGCAAAACATGCCAGACCAATTGCCAGTCCGATGATACTGATGATACTTTGTGTTCTATATTTCAGTAGATTTCGATATGCTATTTTTAAATAATGGTGTATCATATGCGCTTTCTTTTTTATCGTTTATTCGCTTTTAATTACTTCTGCCGGATTTTGCCGGGCTGCTTGCCATACACGCCAACCGATACAAAGCGTTATAATCAAGGCTGTGCCAATGAAAATTACAAGATAGATCCATACACTGATATTTGTTTGTTCTATGTAGTCTTCCAACCAACGCTTCATCAATGCGTATCCTACTGGAAAGGCCAAAATAGAAGCAACAACCAGTAAGCTCAAATATTCTTTTGCAAACATATTAAGTATATCTCTCAGTGTCGCTCCATTCACTTTACGGACAGCAATTTCTTTCCGGCGTTGTTCGCAACTGAGCGTTACGAAGGAGAAAATACCGAAAGCGGATATAAGGATACAAACAGCAGACATAATACCCAATATCAGGATAAGAGAATTCTCTGACCGGATTTCTTTCTCATATTCTTGTTCAGCATCAAGACATTGATAATGTCTGCTCGGAAATTTAAGTTGCATGATTGAATCAACATCCTGTTTGAAAGTTTTCCAATTACCAGCCTCGTATTTTATCACAATATCGTTTTGACAAGACCAAGGTCCTCGCTTTTCTCCCGGACGATTTTGTAAAAACATCATAGGGGGAGTGGGAATTGTGGGAGCAGTGTTATGGAAATCTTTCACAATACCAACAATGGTATATACAGTGTGTATTTTCAGCTTCGTACCTATCGGATGTTCTACCCCTATCTTTTTTGCGGCAGTTTCATTAATCAGTATCCTGTATGTGTCGTCTTCATTCAGCATCTCTCCCTCCTTTAGTTTGATACCATAGAAATCGGCTAACTCCCGGATGTGATATATGGCATCAAAGCCAATCGGAGCATCTTCCTCTTTCTTATTATCCCAATCAGAGACATTATATGAGACTGAACGTCTATAAGGAATGAGGGCACAAGTTGACGGCAATGTTTCAATGATGACGGGTAACTTCTTTAGTTCATGATTTATTTGTGTAAATTCGCTTTCAGAAACGTCCCAACAACTGATAGAGGCAATGCCTTTTCTTTCAATACCAACATCTGTGTTTTTAAGAAAGCTAATTTGCTTCATAAGCACAATCATACAAAAGATAAAAAGCATACCGATACAAAATTGGAATGCAAGAGCTGATTTCCGAAAGAAATGCCGATTGCCCTTTGTCGTTTTTTTATTGTGTAATATGACTGAAGACATCATGCATAATGCCAAAATGTCTATCATAACAAAATAAAATGCAGCTTTACCATAAATATCACCATTTACTTGTGAGAGCATTCTGAATTCCGGTAAAACGAGTTCCACAAACATCATGCCCAATAAACCGGATGATATCAGGATGATCAGGAATTCTACAGTCAACATCAGGTATATATGTCCCAAAGATGAACCGCAGACTTTTCTGAGACTGATTTCTTTTGTACGTATATGCAAGCGGGTTCCAAATAGAAACAGATAGTTGATCAATGAGCATAAGATGACCAGTCCACCTACAATGGCAAACAACTTTAAATAAGAGATTTGGATGGATATATTCTGAGATAGATAATGGTACTTTGTCATTGGAACCATACCGAAATTCTTACTGATATTGAGCCTGTTCTGATTTATCCTTATTTCGACTTTTGCTTCTGCTAGTTTTTTAGAGAATGTATCAGTATCAGTCTCCTTGCGCAACCTGATAAATGTCATATATCTTTCTTCTGATTCATCTTCCTGTTGCAGAGGGGCACAAAGAAAGTCATAAGGTATGTTTGTATGTTTTCCAAATCCTGAAACGACAGCACAAATGGTTTGATATTCGTTCACTTTCTCTCCAAGTACAGCTGTATGCCCGTATATTTTTTTAGCAGTTTCGTCAGTAATAGCAACTTTATCAGGTGAATATAAAAAGTCAATAGTGCCGCCTTCTTGTATCTTGATATTAAATGTTTTCATGAAACAAGAATCAACGTGTATCGCTCTATAATCCTTTTTAATACTATCTATGTATATTCTATCAACGGCACATGCACATGATGATTCGATTTCCGGAAAATTCCGCTTCAATTGTTCGTGAACAGTAAAGGGAAGTAAAGGAATAGCAAATTCAGTGTTTTTATCCGCTACCAGATTCCTGCGACCGACAACATATATTCTATCTGCTCCTTCATGAAAATCGTCATAAGTCATTTCATAATGGATCCACAACGTAGCAAGAGCAAAACATGTGAAACCTATGGCTAACCCGACAATGCTGATAATTGTCTGAGTTTTATATTTTAGTAGATTCCTTAATGCTATTTTCAGATAATGTTGTATCATACTCTTTTATTTTTATTCTGCTTTCATAATTGTTGCCGGATTGATGCGTGTTGCTTTATTAACTTGCCAGAGCAATGTGCCTAATGAAATACCTGCCACCACTAATATAGCGATTAGGTAGATGAATATGCTAACCGGAGCTTTCACGACAAAATCCCGTGTATAAATGTATATCAGATAATAAGATAAGGGTATGGTTATCAATATGGCAACTCCTATTACCCAAATGTATTTACGGAACAAAACCGTATACAGATCTCTCAATTGTGCTCCGTTTACTTTACGAATAGCTATTTCTCGATAGCGCTGACGGATATCAAACAGAGAAATACCGAATAACCCGAGACTTACAATTAGAATCGCAATACAGGCAAAAACAGAATAAATGATGGTTGTCTGTCTGTCCTGGGCATAGATTGCTTTTACATCTTCTTCCAGAATGCTGTATTCAAAATCTTCACTGCCATAAATCTTTAATTCCGTTTTACGTAAGAACTCAAGCACTTCTTTCTTTTTACCCGGCACACAGGCTATCTGATAGACATCGCCGCTCATCTGATTGCTTACCATATAAACAGTCGGTTTCTTTCCTAAAGATAAATGCCCGTTGTAGTAATCATCTACTACCGCCACGATGGGCTGGGTTTTGGAGTCGTCTCCTCTTTTCAGAGGATTTTCTATGCTGGCACCTTGGCAAGTGGTGTAGTTTAAGGCTTTCATAGCTGCCTTATTCGCTACCAGGACTCCGAAAAAACCTTGATCTGATAAATCAGGGAGTTCGCCTTCGATAAATTTAATGTCATAGATCCGAAAGAAATGAGGCGTGGCAAGACGCATATTCAGGTAGATCTTCTTCCCTTGCTCGTTTATATAATCACTGCCGTAATCTCCTTTAAGAATGTCAATATAGCTGGCCTCAAAATCTTCTATATAGGGGCAGGAAGAAAGCTCATTATCCAATGCGTTCACTCGTTCCTGGCGTTGTTTCATGCTCTCTTCTGTATAGATATTAAAGTCCTTTGACTCGTAAGCCAACTGGGCAATGATAATGTCTTTGGTACGAAATCCCGGTTCGGTATTGAGTAGTATATCCAACTGGTTATTGAAATAAAGCGAGACTACCACCAATAAGAAAGTGAGTACGTACTGAATGCCCAGAAATAGGATTCGTGAATGTATTGAATGTCTTCCTGAACCTATGGAACGGATGGAGACAATAGGGGGAGTATAATTGTATTTGATGAATGGATAGAGAGAA
>OGGB01001484.1_pt1 | contig 16019 bp, 15 predicted proteins | sample 1571111 | NCBI WGS metagenome assembly OGGB01 (sample SAMEA2582067, study PRJEB24529) | metagenome | biome: Human gut stool | place: China | collected 2011
AGATCGGCGGCACCACCGGCGACATCGAGAGCCAGCCCTTCCTGGAGGCCATCCGCCAGGTGGGCATTGAGCAGGGCCCCGAGAACTGCTGCTACATCCACGTGGTGCTGGTTCCCTATATTTCCGGTTCCGACGAGTACAAGTCCAAGCCGGCCCAGCACTCCTGCAAGGAGCTGCAGGGCATGGGCATCTGCCCCAACATCATCGTCCTGCGCGCCGACGGCCCGGTCGGCAATGACATCAAGCGCAAGATCAGCATGTTCTGCCATGTGCGCCCCGACTGCGTGATCGAGAACCTCACGATGCCGAGCCTTTACGAGTGCCCGCTGATGCTGGAATCCGCAGGGCTTACCAATGTTGTGGCCCGCCAGCTGCACCTGCAGACCCCGCCGAGCGACCTGACCGAGTGGAAAGAGCTGATCAGCCGCATTGCCACCCGCAGCAAGACCTGCACCATCGCACTGGTGGGCAAGTATGTCAAGCTGCACGATGCCTACCTCAGCGTTATGGAGAGCCTGTACCACGCCGGCTTTGAGAACGAGAGCAAGGTCGAGATCAAGTGGGTGGACAGCGAGCATCTGGTGGACCAGAGCTGCTGCGCCGAGGAGCTGGGCGATGCGGACGGCATCATCATTCCCGGCGGCTTCGGCGACCGCGGCATCGAGGGGATGATCCAGGCTGCCCAGTACGCGCGGGAGAACCATGTCCCCTACTTCGGCATCTGCCTGGGTATGCAGATCATGGTCATGGAGTATGCCCGCAATGTGCTGGGCTACGCGGACGCCAACTCCAGCGAGTTTGCCCCCGAGGGCCAGCACAATGTAATTGACCTGATGCCGGACCAGCAGGGCGTGGAAACCAAGGGCGGCACGATGCGCCTGGGCAAGTACCCCTGCACCATCACCCCCGGCACCAGAATGGCCGAATGCTACGGCACGACTGAAATTGATGAGCGCCACCGCCACCGCTATGAATTCAACAATGCGTTCCGCGCCGAGTTTGAGGAGAAGGGCCTTGTCATTGCCGGCACCAGCCCTGACGGCCGCCTTGTCGAGGCGGTCGAGATCCCGGGGCGCGACTTCCACCTCGGCGCACAGTTCCACCCCGAGTTCAAGAGCCGCCCGAACCGCGCCCACCCCCTGTTCAAGGGCTTCATCGCCGCCGCGCTGCAGTACCAGAGCGCGCATACCCCGACCGACCACCCTGTCTCGCTGGGGGAGTAATTTCATAAATTTTGCCCCGCCGTCAAGGCGGGGCTTTTTGCTTCCCATCAATTTACAACTTTTTCACATTCTGCGCGCAGTAACACTTCCCCCTCGTTCGTATTAGTATACAGAAGCAGGCAGCCAAAGCCGCACAATATTCTGTCGAAAACCCGGCTATATCTTGTGCGGAATTTCGCTTGTTTTATGCCCCGCCCGGGGCGTATAATGATACATCAACGAAAGGATGCAAACTGTATGCGCAACTGGTGTTCACGCCATCCGGTCTGGTTCATGGCGTTCTATGCTCTGTTTTATCTGACCTTTTTCGCGCTGCTGGAGCGCACGATCCAGTCCCCCGACCTGTGGGTCCACTGCCGTCTGGACGATCTGATCCCCTTCTGCAAATATGCCATTGTGCCGTATCTGCTGTGGTTCCCGTGGATCCCGTTCACCCTGTTTTACCTTCTCTACAAGGCCCCGCGCGGGGATTTCTGGCGGCTTTGCCTGCCGCTGTTCACCGGCATGACGATGGCGCTGCTTTTCTACGCCATCGTGCCGAACGGGCTGGCGCTGCGCCCGCGCTTTGTGCCGGGCAGCGACATTTTTGCCCGGCTTGTGCGCGCGATCTACCGCAGCGATACGCCGATGAATGTCTGCCCGTCCATCCATGTTTTCAACTCGGTCACGCTGATGCTGGCCTATTACCGCAGCAGCATTTTTGACGCGCCACGCCGCCGCTGGATGCGCCCGGCCGCCATGGTGCTGTGCGTGTCCATCACAATGTCCACGATGCTGCTCAAGCAGCACAGCGTCATTGATGTCGTGTTCGGCCTGCTGCTGGCCTTGACGCTGGATTACGCTGCCACAGCGCTGCAAAGCGTGCCCGAAAGACGCAGACGCCTGCCGGAGCGCTTGTAAAGCAAAGCACCCCCTGCCTGTATTTGCCGTACAGGCAGGGGGTGCTTTATTGTTTATGGTAAAGAGAGGGCTTTTGCTTTTCTGTTACAGTGCATACACTAAAATGCCCGCCACGATCATGACCAGTGCCGCAATTTTCTTTGGGTTCATCTTCTCATGGAAGATCGTCACGCCGAAGATCGTCACATATAAATAGCCGGTGGCCTCCAGCACAGGGCCGATATTCAGCGGCACGCCCTTGTATGCCAGCATCGTCAGCAGCGTACACCCTACAAAGAGGCCGTAGCCCAAAATCACACGCCAGTCGGTGTACTCTGCCACAAGGGAGGTATGCTCCCGCATAGCGGCCTTTTTCAGCAAGACCTGCGACACCGACGACAGAAAGGTGCTGCACAGGTAGAGCAGCACATAGGGCAGCTGTACCTGATTCATTTGCCGCCCCCCTCTTCGTTGTCGGCACGCACAAACAGCACAATGCCTGCAATGATGATGACGGCCCCCACGACCTGCCGTGGGGTAACGGCCTCGCCAAAGACGGCCATGCCCAGCAGAATGCCCCAGACGACCGTTACAGCCTTATTGGCGTAGGCCGTTGTCAGCGGCAGATGCTTGATGACCTGCTGCCAGCCGATGGCATAGGCAACAAGCGCCGCCAGCATCAACCCGTACAGCAGAAGGAACGCCGCGCTCAAAAACGGCTGCTGCGCCGCCAGCTTGCTGCACACGCTGCTGCCCGCATATACCCCCAAAATGACATGCAGCAGGAGGAACCATTTTGCCTGCTGCCTCATGCGTTGTCTTCCCCATGGCGGATGACCTCACGCTCAACATACTGCGGTGCGGCGTTGGCGCACATGTAGATGCGGCCGACATACTCGCCGATGATGCCCAGCACGACCAGGATCATGCCGCCCAAAAGCAGCAGCAGCGCCGTGGTGGACGCCCAGCCCATCGGGGCTGCGCCGCGGGTGAAGTGGTCAATGACGATATAGATCAGGTAGACAAAGCCCGCTGCTGCAAACAGCGTACCGAAATAGGTGGCAATACGCAGCGGCTTGACCGAAAACGAGGTAAAGCCGTTCATCCAGAGGTTCAGCAGCTTCCGCAGCGTATAGCCGGAGCTGCCCTCTTCGCGGGCGCGGTGATGCACCGGCACATTGCAGATATGCTTGGTGGAGCGCAGCACAAGGCCGATCACATACGGGTAGCAATGCTCATACCGCAGCATCTCCTCCACCACAAAGCGGCGGGCGGCAAAGTAGCTGTTGACGACCAGCTCCGGCGGCTTGCCCAGCATGATCTCGGTCATCTTGCTGTTGGCCCAGCTGCCCAGATTGCGCCAGCCTGCCTGGCGCTTGTTATCGTAGCTGGCGTAAACGACGTCGTAACCTTCGTTGATCTTGTTCAGCAGCTTGCCCACCTCATTGGCGGGGGTCTGGCCGTCATCGTCCAGACAGACAATGATGTCCCCGCTGCATTTGTGGAAGCCTGCCATCAGCGCAGCATGCTGCCCGAAATTTTTGGCCAGATCCACCCCGGTCACATGGTCATCCGCGGCCACCAGCGCGCGGATCGTACCGATGGTATCATCGGGCGAGCAATCGTTGACCAGAATGACCTCATAGTCATACTGCGGCATCGCCTTCATGGTGGCGGTGATCTCCGCCACCACCTCCCCCACCGTATGCTGGGAACGGTAGCAGGGGATCACATAAGAAATTTTCTGCATAGCTTCGTTATCCTTCCAGATGTGTTCAACTGCGCTTATAGATGACCAGATCCTCGGTGGAGACAAGCTCCTGCCAGTTTTCGGCCAGCAGGCGTTCCTCCACGCGGGTACCGTGGCCGCACATCACATAGCGGGAGTAGATGGGGTTCTCGGCGTCCCACAGGTAGGAGTTCTTGTCAAACTCAATACCCATGCCATCCGGCACAGCATACAGATAACCGTGGAATACCGTATCATCGTAGGCGTAGGCCAGGGTGCTGTTCCAAGGATCGCTTCCCGCGTCGGCCGCGTCCTCACGCAGGACCTGCTCCACGATTTTCATCTGAGCAGCCATCTCTGTGTTGATTTCAGGCAGACTGCCGCGGGAAAAGTTCATCGGGAAAAGCAGCACCAGCAGCACAGGCATATAGACCGCTGCTGGTGCGGCATTCTCCGCCACAAAAGCGGCGATCAGCAAAATTGCCAGCAACATCAGATGGCGGGGGTCAATGCTGTACATCGTCAGCAGCACCAGCGCCACAATTCCCGCACAGAAGGCAGCGCAGGATTTCAGCGCTGTGGGGCGGCCTCTGCGCTTATCCCAGACCAGACAAGCCGCTGCCACCAGAGCAACCGCCAAAAAGGTCAGCACACCACCGCCGATGTAGGTCACATTGCCCTGCAGTGTGGGCACAATATCATACTGCCACGCTGCAGCCAGCAGTCTGACAGCCCGCTCCCATTCATAGCGCACAGCCGCTATCGGGTGACCCTGCAAAAGCAGCTGCACACCGGCAAAATCCATGCCGCCGCCGAAATACGCTGCCGCCATCTTTGTCATCGAAAAAATCGACAGGACAAACGAGGCCGCCGCTGCTGCAAGGCAGACACAGCGGCGCTTTTTGTGCTGCCATACCGCCGTCAGCGGAAACACCCAGAACAGCAGCGCATAGGGGCGAAAAATCGTTTCGAGCGCGCAGGCCGCTGCCCCGATGACCAGCCAGCCGGTCTTGCCGGTGCGGCGCACCGCAGCCGCCGAGCCTACGATGACAAAGGCCATCAGATACTGCATGGCCTCCGATGCACCGCTGACTGAGGATTGCAGCGGTCGCAGCACACCCAGCAGCACCCCGCACAGGGCAAGGCACTGCCAGACATTCAGCCGCGCACTGCGGGCGTAATATGCGATTCCCAGTGTGATCAGCAGCAGATTGCACCACAGCACCACATTGACACTGGGGCCGAAGAAAAATGCCGGGACAGCATAGGCCCAGATCAGAAACGGCCCCCAAGTGCTGTAGCGGCCGATGTCGGCCGTATTCTCATTATAGCCAAAGTATCCCTGCGGCCCGCCGCGGGTGATGACACTGACAACCTCGCGGTTGTAGATAGCCTCATCGTTGTTCATTGTGCTGGGCAGCCAGACCTCCCACGGTGCGGTACGGTAGCTGATAAAGTAGACCCCCGCAAGGAACACAACTGCCCCCAACAGGCAAAACAGCGCGTTGGGGGTCTTTTTGAACAGTTTTTGGATTTTTTGCAGTCGATTTCCCATCGTTATTTCTCCGCCAGCCGGGCCATGAACACTACATCGCGGTATTGGCCGTCCAGCAGCTCCATATCGCGGAAAATACCCTCCTGCACAAAGCCGGCCTTTTCATAGCTGCGGCGGGCGGCGGTGTTTTCCGCCAGCACCCGCAGACTGATGCGGTGCAGCTGCAATTCAGCAAAGCCAAAATCGGTAAAGAGCTTTGCCGTCTCGGTGCCGAGGCCTTTGCCGCGCGCGCTTTCCTCGCCGATAAAAATACCGTACTCGGCGCTGCGGTTATGGCCGTCTATATCGCGGTAATAGACCGACCCAACGGGCTTATCATCGGCCTTGTCGATGATGATATACTGCACGACCTGCCCGGTGGCGACTTTGGTAGCCAGCCAGCTGCGGTGCATTTCCGGCGTGAAGGTCTGGCGGAAGATAAAATTCTGCACGACCGACGGCGTATTGCGCCATTTCACGATCAGATCGGTGTCCGCATCGGCAATAGGCCGCAGCCGGACAGCCGCACCCTCCAGAACCGGGAGATTTTTTACATCCATAGTGTGTCCTTTATCCTGCTATCTTGTGCGCTCATACAGCACGCACTTTTCACTTTCATACAAAACCGACCAGCCGTCTGCAGTCAGGCGGGCGGCTGTATTGCTGCCCGCACTTGTAAAGACATACCGGGCATAGACCGGATTGGCTGCATCCTCCAGATAGCTGTTCTCGTCAAACTGGATTCCCATGCCGTCCGGTACGCCGTACAGCAGTCCGCAGTGAACCTCATCGAGAAAGGCGTATGCCGCCGTATGGTCCCAGGGATCCTCGCTATCGACTGCAGCCTGACTCTTTTCCAGTGCCGCCTGTACCTGCTGCACCTCATTGTCCCAAGCCTCGCTGTAGCGCGGCAGGCCATAGCCCTTGGCCAGACTGAGCACACCGGTCAGCGCCAGCAGCACCGACACCGCGGCCGTGGCTGCGGCAGGGCGGCGGTTCTCCAGCAAAAGGCTTGCCAACAGCAGCAGATCCAGAATCAGCGTATGGCGCGAGCCCTCGCCCGGGCGGTACATCAGCATCAACGCCAGAAAAACGATGCCCGAGGTCGCAGCGGCGCCCCCCTTCCAGAACACAGGGCGCTGCCGCCGGGCATCCCATGCCAGACAGGCCAGCACAATGCAGAGGAGCAGAAAGAACAGCAGATAATATCCGCCGCTGTGCTGGGTAAAATCCGTAAGGATCGTCTGCCCAACGGTCTGCAGGGCCCCCATCAGCTTATGGACAACATCCTTCAGCGCTTCGATCTGGTGACCGTGGAGAAGCTCCTGCACGGGGGTCATGTCCACATTCGTGAAGAAGTAGGGCGCGTAAAATTTCGACATCAGCACCAGTGTGCCGCCCAGCGAGACTGCACCGCCCGCAACGCACACCGCGAAGCGGCGCCGGTCATGCCACGCCAGCGCCAATGGGTAGAGCCAAAGCACGGCCTCATAAGGGCGCACCAAAGTGGCGACGGCACAAAGCAGGCAGAGCGCGCCCCATGCGGCGCGGCTTTTATCCCGCCGGGCCAGAATACCGCAGCCCAGCACCGCCAGCACAAGCGCATAGTGAAGCGGCTCCTGCATGGCGGAGAACACATAGCGTATCGGTGCGTTGAAGGCGGCCAGCGCGGCAGCAAAGACTGCCTGCTGCTTGCCGTTCAGCCGTGCAGCCCGCGCGAAAAAGGTCCACCCTGCAACCACAAACAGCAGATTGCACCACAAAAAAGCATTCTGCCCGCGCAGGAAAAACCCCGGCAGCGCGTAGACAAAAAAGACAGCCGGCCCCCATGCGGCAAAGGTGCCGCTGGCGGCATGCGATTCATTAAAGCCGAAATATCCCTGCGGCGCACCGCAGCGCACCACAGCGGCCAGCTGCTTGCTGTAGATGACCTCATCGCTCCAATAGCTGCACGGCAGAAAGATCTGCTGCAGCGGTACGCGGTAGACTGCCAGCTCATACACAAGCAGAAAAGCCAGCGCCGCAGCGGCGGTGCCCAGCACCTGCGCCCAGCCCGGTATACGCTTACTGCGCATAAAATTCCAGAACTTTTTCGATGACCTGCTTGCGGTCGGACTCGGTCAGGCCGTAATACATGGGCAGGCGGACAAGGCGCTCGCTCTCGGCGGTGGTGTAGACATCCGTGCCGTCAAAGCGGCCGAACTTCTCGCCCGCCGGGGCGGAGTGCAGCGGAATATAGTGGAATACCGCCAGAATATCGTTGTTTTTCAGGTGGCGGATCAGCGCCGTGCGCTCCTCAAGGTCCTTGCACTTGAGGTAGAACATGTGCGCATTGTGTACACAGTCTGCCGGAATCACAGGCAGTTCGACCTTACCGGCATCGGCCAGCGGCTGGAAGGCGGCGCGGTAGGCGTTCCATGTGTTCATGCGGTCGTTGTTGATCTCGTCCGCGTGGAGCAGCTGCGCCCACAGGTAGGCTGCATTCAGCTCACTGGGCAGATAGCTGTCGCCGAAGTCCACCCATGTGTACTTATCGACCTGACCGCGGAAGAACTTCGCGCGGTTCGTACCTTTTTCGCGCAGGATCTCGGCGCGTTCGTTGTAGGCCGGGTTGTTGATGACCAGCGCACCGCCCTCGCCCATCGAGTAGTTCTTCGTCTCATGGAAGGAGTAGCAGCCGAAATCACCGATGGTGCCAAGCGCACGGCCTTTGTAGCTGCTCATGACGCCCTGCGCCGCATCCTCCACGACCTTGAGGCCGTGGCGATGAGCGATCTCCATGATCGTGTCCATCTCGCAGGCAACACCGGCGTAGTGCATCGCCACGATGACCTTTGTCTTGTCGGTGATGGCCTGCTCGATTTTCTTCTCGTCAATGTTCATCGTGTCGGGGCGGATGTCCACAAACACCAGCCGCGCCCCCGCCAGCACGGCGGAAGTGGCGGTGCTGGAGAAGGTATAGCTGGGCAGGATAACCTCATCACCGGGCTGCAGGTCGCACAGCAGCATGGCCATATCCAGCGCCGTGGTGCCGCTGGTGGTCAGCAGCACCTTCTGGGCATGGAAGCGTTCCTCCAGCCATGCGTTGCACTGCTTGGTAAAGGCACCATCGCCGCAGATCTTGTGGGACGCAATGGCCTGCTTTACATATTCGATTTCTTCACCCACGCAGGGGGGCACATTAAACGGGATCATAAGAATCCTTCTTTCACGGCTGAATTTTTATCAGATACTACAGTATACCACAGTTTTCGGATTTTGTCACTTTTTTACGCGCGCATCGTTGTAAGCGCGGATCATGACCGCTGCAAACCAGAGCATCTGGACGCTGAACGCCACAAAGGCCACAGCCGCCAGTGTGGTCAGCGCGGGCAGAAAATGCGCCACGCTGTAGACGGCCAGCGGCAGCGCCGCAAGGTACGGCACCCTGCTGCTCTGCCGCCCTGCCAGCCGGAGCAGCACCACCGATGCGCCCCAGAACAGCCAGAGATCCGCCACACGCAGCGCGGGAATCAGCCAGACCGATGCACCGCCTGCAGGCACACCACTGAGGATCAGCTCCAACACAAGGCCCGCCGCACCGAAAAGCACCGGCAGCCTGCTTTTGGAGGCCAGCAGCAGGTAGCCCACCAGCGCCAGCACGGTCAGCGAGACCTCCTGAATGGCGGCGTTTTCCGGCACAGAGAGCAGTGCCCGGCCTGCCGCCGCCACACCGATGAGCAGATAGGCCAGCGCGGTTTTATTGCGTTTATCCATGATCGGGGTTCTCCTGTAAATCGAATAGAATCTGCGCAGTATAGGCATACTGCTTACTTTATTAAGTATACCGCTTTTATATTAGCCTTGCAAGCACACTGCCGGCAAAAGGGACGCAAAAAAATACCGCCGCCCGATACGGGCAGCGGTGCTTTTTTGAACGAATCCAATTCCTCTGGCATCTGCGCACGATCCATGCGCTGCGGTTTGCTTTACTGCGTATTTTCGCGCAGGGCGGCCCGCATTTCCTTCTGGATCGCAGGGGTCGTTTCCATCTTCTGCATCAACGCAGCGAGCAGCTCCGGCAGCTGCTTTGCGGGCAGCTGCTCTGCCACTACAGCAGCCAGATATTCGGCATGGGACATTGCCGGCTCAAAGGTGCGGGCATAGGTCTTGCCGCTGCGGACAAAACCGACCTCACGCAGGACGCCCTTTTCCATCAGACTGTTCAGCATCGAAAAAATCGAGCGTTCCTTCCATTTGCGCTCCACGCAGGTGGAAACGACCTCCGTCTGGGCCATCGCATGATCGGCCTTCCAGAAAATCTCCATGATCTGTTGTTCGCTTTTTGTCAGGTGCACTTGGTATACCTCTCTCCCTAAGGTACTGCCGCACGGCGTCTGCCTTGCAGGCCTGTGCGCCGCCCGGCGGCTGCGCACCCTCCGCCCAAAACGCTGCGGCACTGCAGGCATTTTGATCTTTGCAGAGGGTACACCTCGCCTCTTTCAGCGGTGCATAGAGCCATGCGGTGTAGCCCAAAATTTCGTTTATACTTTTATACTATCCGGTTGTGAGTAAAATGTCAATGATTTTTTGCGAAATATTTTCGGAATCATAGTTACTTTGTAACATTTTCACAACTTTTCTACATTTTGCGGTGCAACTGCCTGTTTTTTCTATTTCCTACATAGATTCGATGCTTCATCAAGGTGTGGCACATGTGCGGCACAATTTGCCACACCTTGCCACACATACGCCTCGCGCAGGTATATTACACCGGTCCAATCCAACATCATCTTGATTCTTTCCAGCGATCGCGCAGCAGCTTCAGCGCCCGTTTTTCCAGCCGGGAAACATTGCGCCGCGCCTATTGTAAACGATTGGCCCTAAGAAATCGCTTCCAACTCACGGAAGCGGAATTTGATGATGATTTGTTTGTTTTCGGTCAGTTCCACACGCTCGATGAGGCTGACCAGAAGCTCCCGGCTGGTGTAGGCAGAATCCAAAAACTGCTGCACCAGCTCTCTTGCTCGGTCTTCTGTGCTGACCGGGCTTTCTTTTTGTGATTCCAGCTCTTTCAGCTTCTCTTCCAGAGAAGTTCTGTCCATCTTCACTCGCTGATAGATGCGCTCGAAGTCCGCTTCGGCAAGAAGTCCGGTCAGCCGATCCATATACATCTTATCCAGGTTGGCAGTCAGACTGTCGATCTTATTCTGAATGGACTGGATTTCTGCTTCATGGTTTTCCGCCTTGCGGGCTTTCTCTACTGCATCGGCAGCAATGGGCTGAAGCTTATTTGGATCAAGATAGGCTTCACAGACTTCTCTGACTTTAGCCAGAACTGCTTCGGTAACGACCTGCTCTTTGATGGAGTGGCAGGAACAGACACCTGCTTTGGTGAAACGCTGGTAGGTTCGACACACGAAAAACAGTCGATCTTCACCGGATACCGGCGGACGATTTAGCACCGCCATTGGATAACCGCACTCATGGCAGAAAATCAAGCCTTTTAATAAGAAGTCATAGGTTCTGCTTCGGGTGTGCTTGCGGCTGTTGACCAGCATCCGCACCTTCTGAAAGGTTTCTTTGTCAATCAGCGGTTCATGGGTGTTTTCAACTACAACCCAGTTTTCCCGATCTTGTTTCAGACATTTCTTGGACTTGTAGCTGATTTTCACCGTTCGTCCTTGAACCATATTGCCCAGGTAGGTTTCGTTCTGCAGCATTTCAGAAATGCGTTCGCTGGACCAAAGTCCGGCATAAGGACCTTTGCGTCCCATATTCCAGCCACAGTAAGTTGCAGGCGTCGGAACACCTTCTTCGTTGAGAGTCGCCGCAATCTTTCGGCAGCTCATACCATCCAATGCCATGGCGAAGATTCTGCGCACCACAGGAGCCACTTCCTCGTCGATGACAATTTCGTTTTTCTCCGTCGGATGCATCTTATAGCCATACATGGGCTTGCCGCCAATGAACTGACCTTTCCGCTGTTTATCACGCTTGACGGATTTGATCTTCTTGGAAATGTCTTTGGCATACATATCGTTCATAATGGCACGGAACGGGGTAATGTCATTGGCGGTGGATTCTACACCGGTGTCAATACCGTCCAACAGCGAAATGTAGCGCACTCTCTTTTCGGGGAAGTATCTCTCCATATAATGACCGGTCATGATATAGTCACGGCCCAGACGGGATAGGTCTTTGGTGATAACCATGTTGACCTTCTTGGCTTCGATATCCTCAATCATGCGTTGAAAGTCAGGGCGGTCAAAACTGGTACCGCTCCAACCATCATCGACATAGGTATCGTAAACGGAAAGGCGATGCTGCTGAACAAATTCATTGAGCAGGGATTTCTGGTTGGTTACACTTTGGGATGGTCCTTCGGTCTCATCCTCCTTTGATAAACGGATGTACAATGCGACATGGTAATCCATAGGGTTGCTTATTTCTAAGTACATAGTTTCCTCCTTGAAATAAGCGACCACTCATCGCAAACATTGTACAACGGATTCCTCAGATGTCGCAAGGATGCGGACAAGATAAAGCCGAAAAGACTCCTCCAGCAACTCAGCGAGGCTCTTTTCGGCTTCGGTATATATGCAGTGCACAACAGGCAAGGTTTGTTTCATACGTTCTACCTCCTTTGTTCATCGTATGTAAAAGGGCAAATTTTCTTGCCTGTCCATGTTGTGAAATTGATCCATTCCGTGACAGGAATGGAATTGTCTATGGGAAACTCGAAATTGTCCTTGGATTCCATGTACAGTGTTTAGAAAAAAATCCCTCTATACCAAGTTCTGTGTTGGTGTAGAGGGATTGCCTATTTAACTAAGTGACGTTGACTATGGCCTCGGCTGGCTTCTTGCAGCTCGTTGTTACTGCGGCTTTCGGATCTCCCTACTCTCCGTCTGCAAAACCTCCCCGAGTAGGAACAAGAACTTTCCTCCCATGTAACCGCCACATGATATTGTCAATATCACTTCCTACTGCCAAGCGCGTAGTGGTCTCTCACCACTTAGTTGTTGCCCATGCCTGGCACACTACGCCAGAAACCCGGCTCATACTTGACGTATAGCCGGGTTTCTTGAGAGGCTAATATCAATGACTGTTTTATAGATTGTGACCAAGTTTGTCATTACCTATATTTCAGAATATCCAGCATACTATGTTTATTTAGCTTGAACTATCACTTCTCCCTGACAATGAAGCAACTGAATCTCTAGTGTGCCTGGGATTCGCTGCGCAAATTGCGCTGGCTCTCCATCAATAGTAACGGAGTAGTCCGAATATTCCTCATTCATCACGGCTAGAAGTAAGCCTCCCACTCGACTGGTTTTATACCGAATTCTAGCGCTGGAATAATCGTTAGAAAAGTGCCACTCCTCTAACCAGGTGTCAAACCCAACCGTTACGTTACCCGGCTTATAGTACGAATGATACCACACCACAAGTGGAGAGGATAAGCCACTAAACTGATGGAACCATCCTCCACGCTCACTTTCGATTTGGATCAGTTCAAAGGTGTTATAGCTGAAATCCGTCTCTTGGCTCCAGGCGTGCAAGGCTGTTTTGGCAATTTTCTCTGCAAATTCCCCACATCCCAAATCAAGCATGGATTTCCAAAGGAAATACTGATACGGAAGCCACACACTTCCGTTCCAGTATCCATTGTCATAGTAATATCCAGCACTCTGGTCCACAGTAGATATACCTACCGGGGTAAACAGCTCTTGCTGACTTGTCAGGTGTGCAAGTAGCCGCTGAGTCTGCTCCGGGGTTGTGACCCCTGCAATCAGCGGGGTAACGCCGTCTACACCCTTGTTATAGTTTTCTCCCGTTTCCGTTCTCAGAATACCTGCAGCGTAGAGATTTCCGTCATGTACCACATAGCCGAAATATCCGCTTTCCTCGTCCCAGGCATGGTTGACAATGGCATCTCCCACCTGCTTTGCGTCATCGGCATATTGCTGGACATCCTGCTCGTACCCAAAATACTCCGCAATAGCCTTCATGAATTTTGCGATGCGCACCAGATGCACGCTGCTGCAAAGGGGAGCCACAGAATGCTCCAACTTCTGCTTATGCAGTTCCACCTGGGCCGGATAGTCGTCCATGCCGCTGGCGTTGTAGAAGTAATCGTACACAGTAAGCAGGCCGCTCTTATACCGGGCGGTTGTAGACCCCTCGCTTTTCCCAGCGAAAAACTGATAATACCTCCGGAGCATGGGATAGTACTGCTTGAGCCGGGCTTTTCCCTCTGGCGGCAGCTTCTGTAGTAGTTCGTAGAACAGATAAAATTGTGTGGGCACCATAGATCCGTGGAACAAAAAGGCAAAATCCTGGTTGTCTTTTTCTGACAAGTAGGTATCCAGCACATATTCCGCTTTTTGCGTGGAATACTCCAGCATACCAATCCCGATCATTCCGGAATCCCATGTATAGAGACTGTCCCACCGCTTTCCCGGGGTGTAGTGGATAATCTGACAACCGTGCCTGCAAATGGGGTAGACCACATTTGAGAATATGGCCGATTTCATCAGCCGAACAGCAAAGGCAAAGGGCTCTCCCGCCCGGTTGCAGCATTTTTGCTGCTGTTCCACATAAAGCAGCCGCTTTTTCTCCAGCTGTTCCTGAGTATACTGAGCACCAGTGCTGCTGACATATAAATACTCTGTCTTTGAAGTGTTAGGCGCAAGGAAGATCGCCTCCACCACATTGATGTGATAAAAGCCATCATCCGAGTGCTTCTGCTGAAACGAGTTGGAGAAGCTTCGGGTCAAGTCGTCATAGGTGTGGTCGGAGTTACTCATTCTTGTAACCAAGGCATCCTCAATGCAGCCGGAATGCAAGGTTCTTTTCCGCACGCGGGGATTGAAAATAGTCAGGCCAATCTCTTTCTCGTGATAATGATAGCGGTATTTTGTAGTGTGTCCAGTTTCTTCTATATCCGGAATGACATTTCGCTTTGTCTGCGTCACGGTTATTTCGTGGATATCCTCCCGCTCCACAATACAGAAAAAGTCCAGCTTCACTCCATTTCCGTTGGTACCTTTGGATACCAGATCCAACTGAAACACGCCTGGCTCCAGCTGCCCCAATTCCAGGAAGGCTATTCTGGTTGTGTTTGTTTTTTCAAAAGTAATGTCTCCGTATGCAGTGGCAAATACCACATTCTCGGACTCACCGTCTGGTAACGCACACACAGTACTCCATTCCGGTACTGATTCTTAATCTCCTGCCGAAATGAGATTGTGTCATCAGAATCACCGCCAAAAGCCTTCAGCTTCAGGTGGGCAGCCATGAATGCATAGAAGGTTTCCCCCACGCCCACACCGTCCACAAAGTCTTTCTGTTGTACTTCCCCTTTTTTCAATCCATCCGGATTGAGTCGGTCCCACGGTCTCTTTCTGGCAAATTGCAGGTTCTGGTAGTCGATGGCCTTCCAGTAATCATGCTTTTCGGGCAGCACAGGGGTGTTGACAGTTATCTGTGGGTATTCAATGGCTGAAAGTAGATTGAGCAGGCAATTTTGCGGTCGGTCCGTGTGGTTGTGATACTCCACCCGGACGCCCCAGGTCTCCTCATCCAGTTCAAAAAATTCCACATCCGCATACAACTGATCCTTCCAAATCAGCTCATACCGATATTGGAAATATCGCCCCTCTGGGTCCGCCTGCCAGGGATGATAATTGGACGGCACCGTAACATTGGGCGCTGGCACTGAGCTATTGGCATAGGTGGGATATATCACCAGGTCAAATCTGGCACCGTGAATCGCGCTCTCCTTCATCACACGTGAGAGCCCCATGTATTTCTTGGAATACGGTCCCCATACCGGCATCTGTTTTTGCTTCTCAAGATCCATATATCCACATTCCTTTCTTGGGCGGCTTGGCTGACGGAGAAGAAACCGGCGCATAGCATAACGCCATAACTTGGCTAAATATCGTTATACGTGCGCCGATTTTATCCAACGTTTTATTCTTTTGTCTGCTTCAGTTGCAGTTTAGCGATTTGATCTTCAATCTCAATCATCTTTTTGCCAGTAAGCGGGTAGAACTTCATGGCGATTACGGAGATAATCCAGCCAGCAATGGGCATGCCATTGTACAGTATCATAGTAACAAAAAACAACTCCGGGGTCAAGGAGTCAGTTACCTGAGGCATGGCATGAGTAAAACCAATGAGCGCCACAAACAGGCCGATGATGGTCGTGCCAAAGGAGGAGATCAACTTGTCAATTCGGTTGCCAAGGTACATAAGGGGAAAGAGGGCTTTTTCCCTCTATACTATAAAGATGCAGGTTAGCTTCATTTTGTTGATGAGAAAATCAAAAATAGCAAAATGCACAAATATAGCCGCGGCATTTACGCACTTTTGCCAACTCGTATCTGCGTTCTTCATAAAAAATCAGCTATACACTGTAGTGCATGACTGACGTATAATTATTTCAGGAAGTTTACCAATCGTCGCAGCAGCTTAGCGCTTCGGTCTGCATTCGGATAAGCCTTCTCTCATAAACCGCAGCCGCTATGCACCAGCGGAGGAACTTTTTCGTTTCTTCTTTTTTCATTACGCTACTGTCCTTTCCTCACACTGTCCCGTTTTCATTTGACGGCTTCGGGTACTTGATCAGGTCATACAGCTTGCCAAATGCGCCAAGATCGTGCGT
>OGGB01001508.1_pt1 | contig 15826 bp, 18 predicted proteins | sample 1571111 | NCBI WGS metagenome assembly OGGB01 (sample SAMEA2582067, study PRJEB24529) | metagenome | biome: Human gut stool | place: China | collected 2011
TTCACGCGTGAACAGATCAAGGATATTGCTGAGGCAGTGGAGCAACTATTCCATGTGCTGATATGCCAGAGTGAGCGTTTCAAGAATGTGCTTATGCCTGGCTATACTCATTTGCAAATAGCAATGCCATCTTCTTTCGGTTTGTGGTTTGGTGCTTATGCTGAAAGTCTGGTAGATGATATGCTTTTCCTGCAGGCAGCATTTAAAATGTGTAATCGGAATCCTTTGGGATCGGCTGCCGGATATGGTTCTTCATTCCCGCTGAACCGTACAATGACAACACGTTTATTGGGATTTGACTCCTTAAACTATAATGTTGTTTATGCACAGATGGGGCGTGGCAAGATGGAGCGTAATGTAGCTTTTGCCTTGGCAAGTATTGCCGGTACTATTTCTAAACTGGCTTTTGATGCTTGTATGTTCAATAGCCAGAACTTCGGTTTTGTGAAGTTGCCTGATGATTGCACTACAGGTTCCAGCATTATGCCCCATAAGAAGAATCCTGATGTTTTTGAACTGACACGTGCTAAATGTAATAAGTTGCAGTCACTGCCACAGCAGATCATGATGATTGCTAATAATCTGCCTTCTGGATATTTCCGTGATTTGCAGATTATTAAAGAAGTATTCTTGCCTGCTTTCCAGGAACTGAAAGATTGTTTGCAGATGACGACTTACATCATGAATGAAATCAAAGTGAATGAACATATTCTTGATGATGACAAGTATCTGCTTATTTTCAGTGTGGAGGAAGTAAATCGTCTGGCACGTGAAGGTATGCCTTTCCGGGATGCTTATAAGAAAGTAGGATTGGATATTGAAGCAGGAAACTTCTCACATAGTAAGGAAGTGCATCATACGCATGAAGGAAGTATTGGTAATCTCTGTAACGATGAAATCTCTGCACTGATGCAAGAAGTGGTAGATGGTTTTAATTTTCATGGAATGGAAGTGGCTGAAAAAGCCTTGCTCGGACGATAAATATAATATTGTATGCGGAAATTCTGTATAATTATAGGGATGCTTTGGCTGTGTGTTACCGGTTGCGGTGATTCATACGAGTCGAGCATCCCTTCTATTAGTTTTAATTTCTCATGCAGTCTTTCACAGTCTCCTTATTATAAGATTACGACTCCCGGTCAATTCTTGAAGGTAGATAAGAATGTGAATGGATTGCCTGTAGGTTATGCAGGATTAATAATAGGGCAAAGTGTATATTCGGATGGTAATACCTATGTTGCTTATGATGCAGCCTGTCCGGTGGAGGCCAATCGTAGCGTTTCAGTCGAGTTATTGGAAGACGGATTAGGTACTGCTGAATGTCCTAAATGCCATACTAAATATAATTTAAGCAGTGGTGGATTCCCCACAGGAGAAGGTACAGAATATCTGAAACATTATAAAGTCTCTGTATCCGGTACTACTTTACAAGTCCGTAACTGATAAAATAGCAACTTTTTCTATGTAAAAAATTTGGCTGTAACGGGGAAACTCCTTATCTTTGCACCCGTTCTACAAAAAAGACCTGCGGAAATAGCTCAGTTGGTAGAGCATAACCTTGCCAAGGTTAGGGTCGCGAGTTCGAGTCTCGTTTTCCGCTCTCTTTGAAAGGATGCTCGAATGGTGGAATGGTAGACACGAAGGACTTAAAATCCTTTGGCCATTGCGGCTGTGCGGGTTCAAGTCCCGCTTCGAGTACTTGAAGAAACGCTAATTGCTTAATAATAAAGTGATTAGCGTTTTTCTTTTTCTCTTTTCGTCCTCTTTTTGTCCTTCTATTCATCAATTACATAGAAAAAGCCGATAATTCGCGCTTGAACTACCGGCTTTTAGCTGTCTTTAAAACTGCGTTATAGCAATTTTATGCAAATATAGAAACTTTCTATAATTGCGCCCTCCAAAATCTTATTATTTCTCGGCCAGCATAGAACTTTCTTCCAGTCTCTCTACGGAAGCCGCATTTGATTAATCCCTGTTCTGTGTAATTCCGAAGGGTATTTCTATGTATTTCAAGAATTTCGGATGTCTGCATCACAGAATAACGCCCGTTCTCGTTTACCTTTGGTTCATTAGCTGTTATCATATCTCTTTAAAATTAGTATGATTCATGTGTTCAAAGATAACGGAAGTTAGCGTATTATCTAATTCATCATACATCGCACTAAATTTGTTAGCAAACTTAGTCATATTGTCATCAGAAACATAGCCGTGTTCTTGAATCCAATTATTAAATGATTCATTTGCATCTATAAACATTGCCATAACAGATAATAATTCACGTGTGCAGTTTCCGATTTCTGCGGTTTGGATTTCTTTTACTGTGTTGGTAGATAGAACGCCGGAATATTCCGACAAATTGTTTTTCTTTTCCATTGTTTTATAAATTTATGGGGTTAATAATATCATTAATCTCCGCAATAACATCCACGTCCATAGCCCATTGCGCGGCTTAATCTGTCTTGGTATTCAGAATAAGAGATACCTTCTTTGCGTGCTGCTGCCTCATCTTTCATGCGTTCGGCTTTGGCTTCTGCTTCACGTTTGATGCGGTCGGCTTCCAATTGTGCATTAAAGAGGATTGATTGAATAGCGGCTTGCTCTTTGCGTTCTTTCTCTGCTTCTTCCTTTGCTTTGGCTTCTGCTTCCATTGCCGGGCGGTTGGCTGCTAACATAGTATCAAACTTAGCCATCTTCCAACTTTTTTTGAGGGCTTCTGAAAATGTCGGGTACTTCGCACGGGCGTTGTTGTACAAGTTGTGCGCTCTCTTCATGATTTTGCTTAAATCGTATCGTTTCATAACTTAATGGTTTTGTTTTATGCTACAAACATAACTATAAAGTTTTTATTTATGGATAAGAAACAATACTTTTAACTATTCTTTAACGTAGTAATACGAACTTATTGGTTATGTTTGCATCATGTTTAATGAAAACTTATAAGTTATGAATCTAAGAGTTAAAGAAATCTGCAAGGAGAAAGGTATTCTATTTAAAGATTTAGCCGATTGTTTGAATATAACAGATGTTGGACTAAGGAAACAAGTACAGGGCAATCCCACACTTGAAACGCTTTATCGGATAGCCGATGCGCTTAATGTTCCTATAACAGAACTGTTTGAACCATCCAAAAGCGATACGGCTTCTTTGGCCTGCCCCCATTGTGGAAAGACAATCAAGGTTAAGATTGATGTTGCCGGTTGATGCGGTTTCAGCAAAGAGTAATTGTAGACGGCTTGCCCTCACGGGTTCGCCGCCTACGGCTGGATAAAAGCTATTTGTACTTATCAACTAAAGCCCGGATGTCGGGCGGTAGTTTGTTGTAGCTGCTATTCTGATATTCCGGCGGTAGCCCTGTTATTGCCGGATATTGTTCTTTCTCTTGGTTGAGGCGTTTAATAACGCGCTTTGCTACGGCCTCTTCTTTCTGCTTATCTGTTAATTGTTTCATTTGGCAAAGTATTTATAGTTAGTAAATTCGTTGGTGGTAATTTTCCCGTTCTTGACCGTAAATAAGAATTTCCATTCATCTATAAGCTCCGGGGGGATAAATGCGTTAAGAGCCTCCGCCAGCTTTTGATGTTGATTGTAGGCTTCCACTTCGTTTGCAGATGATAGCCATACGTTACAACTTTCCCGCAAAGTAGCTTCATTATAAGTGCATTTCCCGTTCTTGACCGTAATATAGTTGAGGCTCCGACGTACGGAGTTTGCGAAGTCTTTTAGCTGGGTGCTGGTTATGCGGTATTCTTCTTCTGCCTGCCCTCGTAAATTGTTCTTAATGCTTTCTGATGAAAAGCTTTTCAAATCCTTATCTACTTGCTCGAAGTAAGTAAGCCTCATCTTATTGCCACTATTAATGCAATCCTTTACAAGTTCTTCGGTTGGCTTTAAATTAAGTCCTACAATTAGCGGAATTATTTTTTCATTGATAACCCTTACATCTTCGCTTAAAAGTTCAGCCTTGCGGCTGTAATCACTATCATTGAATCTCAAAAGTATCTTTTCCATCATTGATTTATTTTAAATGGTTCGTTACATAGGTTTCTTAAGTGTTCTATTTGAAAAATAATCTCCCCAATGTTGCCAATTTTTAGCGTTGGCAATTCTGATTCATAGGCTATGCACCCCCGGACAATGGAGAAGGCGACATCAATCAGGTGTTCAAGCTCTTTGTTATCGGCTTCCACTGTGTTGGCTACGTTTTGCAGGTCGGTCGGTGTGGCGATGTGAACGTGTGGTTTACATCCTTGCGGCGTTGCTTGCTCTTTTTGCTCTATCTGCTGGGAAATATCGGAAATAATCCGGCCTATTTTTTCTTCTGAAATGTACTTCATGATAGTAAGTTGTTAATTATCAATTGATTTTTGTTGTTTTTATATTTGTAGGCGTTTACATTGTAAGCGTTTACAGTGCGTTGTCATAATTGCCTTCGTAAATTTTCTGCCAATTGCTATTGCCCTTTTGGCTTCGGCCTAATACCCAATCAAAATTGGCCTTGAACGTTGCGCCGGGTGCTGATGAATCATATGGCCGGGGTAATCCGTCCCCTTTGAGAAAATTACTTGCTTGTGTTTTTTCAAATACGATTTTGAGAATTTGAAAAATTTCCTCTTTGCTTCCGGTGGCGGTTAGTTCTTGCATTTCGGCTAAGCGCATTTGTATTACTCGTTTCCGGTTTGTACGGGTTCCTTTCTTTGAAAGTTTAACTACGGACTGATAACTGGTACAAATGGAGTTCCATAAGCTAAGAACGTTTTTACAATCTCTGTCGGTGAGTTCTGCGGGCGAAAACTGGAAGTTTTTGCGAGTATTGAATTTATTCAATACCTCCCTATTGTCTTTGTCTTTAGTCTTATGTTGTGGGTCAATTTCGATACCCTTTCCTGTACCCTTTCTTGACCCCTTTTCAGTACCCTTTCCTAAAAGGGTATTAATTTCAGTACCTTTTTTATTTGAAAAGGTATCAATTCCGATACCCTTTCCTGTGTCTTCCGTTGAAAGGGTGTTGTTTTCGATACCTTTTATATAATAAAGGGTATTGTTTTTGCGCCCGTTTCCCGTTCTGCAATCAATAAGACCGGATTCTATCAACTTGTTACGAGCCAAACGAAAGCTTGCTTTTGCTATCCCTGTAGCTACTATTAAATATTCGTTGGAATGATAAAAAGGGTTCTTCCATCGTAATTTGTTGCAGCTATCCAGCAAGTAGAAGTAAAGCCGGGTTTCGTTTGCTGTGAAATGGTGTGTTGCATCCATTTCCCAAAACTCATTTATTAGTTCGATGTAAGTCATAGCCTCATCTTTTTTGCTTAATCCAATAACGCTTGTACCTGGTTCCGCTTGTACCTTCTACCCACTCATCACAAATTTCTATACCCATATTCCGGATGTTACGGATAACTGAACGCGGGTCGCCGATGTGAAGGCGTATCGCAATATCAATAACACTGTAACGGCTTCCACTCGAAAGGAGTGTGATAACTCTTGCCTGTTTCTGATTCATAATAGTATTATTTGGAAGGGTTACACAATATATTATCTATATCACACTGTCGGTACAATACCTTGGTGCCTATTTTGACGGGCTTTAAGTACCCTTCTTTATCCCATCTCCAAAGAGTGGAAAGGGTTACATTTAGGGCTTTTGCTGCCTGACGGCGGGTTAATGTTGCCGATTCGTTTTGTTCGGCTATTTCTTTGGCCACTTGTGCGCGTTCCTCCCGTACGATTGAGGAAACAACCGCTTTCAAGTCGGCGGCATTGATTGTAAGTGCGATGTTTGCACCGCTTTTTATCAATCCTGTAAGTTGAATATTATCCATACTAAATTTACTTTTAGGGGTTATTGCTGTTGATTGGTGCGCACTCAATCAACGATTTATGATGCAAATTTAATATAGCGGAAAGGGTATTGTGATTTTGTGATATTGTCTTGTTTTGTGTGACAACAAAGGACAATCAAAGTATCAAAAATGTGCAAAATTAATGTGCGATAAATAAAAAAAAGGACACCATTAGGCATCCTTTATTTAGGGCTTTTGCTATTCGCAATTATGGCAACCTTTCTATGTAGTCTTTTATTTCTGATATTATGGGATTACCTTTGTTGTCAGTGTATCTTTTGATAGTTGCATTATATCCGGAATCCGTACCGAATTTTCCGGGATTTATTGCTTTGATAGCTTTTCTTATATCTGCTCTGTCTTTTTCAAAAGCTATATATCCTTTCGCCCATAAAGCTAATACAGTTAAAGCAAATGATATAGGTCTAATTATTCGGTTAGTTCCGGCTAACAATTCATGTACAGCCTTTAATATATCTTCTTTTTTTACATCTATACTTTTGGGAATAATAAGGAGGTCGCTAAGTGTTGGTTGTATGTCATCTTCTGGCTTCGTTTTGGAAGGAAATAGCAAATCTTTTTTCTTCTTTAGTTTGGATATGCAGCTGCTAATTTCGCCCCCTAACTGGTTTAGTTTATCATAAAGCCGATAGGAATCCGTTTGCGTGAAACGTTCATATTCTCGCTGTATTTCTTCCTCTGTTGCTGATTCCTCTTCCAGCCTTTTGTATGTTGAACTGTCCTCAAATTCAGGATTAAATCCTGTTTCTCTCAAAAACTTATCAAGCATCTCATTGTGTTCTTTTGAAAGCCCTTCTAATAACTTTATTTGGCGTTTCATTAGGCGTTCCGTTGATACGTTAATATCAATTATGTCTAATCTTTCCCGTATTCCTGATTCTATGAAATGGAGCGAAAAATATAGTCCTTTGGCTTTTGTTTCTTGCATTTTTAATGCAGCTTCTTCTATGTGTCTATTTTTCATTAGTCTATCATTTTAACAAGTTCCTTTTTAATATCTTCGTCAATGTCTCGATAGCGGGCAAAGGCTTTGCTACCTTCTTTGTGCCCGGATAATGCACCGACTAAATTAGGGTCTTTAACCTTTTTGTATAAGTTCCCAACGAATGTACGCCGGGCAATATGACTGCTTGCAACTTCGTTTATAGGGCGTTTGGTTTCCTCTCCGGTAGTAGGATTCAATATGGTAACTATACGAGTGATACCACAAAGCCGGAATATATCCTTTATGTCATCATTATATTTTTGTGCGCTGATGAATGGGAATAGTCGCCCGGCCTCATCCACTCCGGCATATCTTTTTATAAGGTTCGCGGCCCGATCATTGAGTGGTACACGGACAATCTCCGGGCGTTCCTCTTTTGTTTTGCGTGGAATGTATTCTATTGCGCCGTTAATAACGTTGGATTTAGTCATCTTAAGTAAATCAGACACACGACAACCGATAAGGCATTGAAAAATGAAGATGTCACGTTGAACGGCTAAATATGGGTGTTGGGACAAATTGAAGTCTGCTATTTGGTTTCGTTCTTCCAGTGTGATATAATAAGGAGTTCCGTACTTTTCCGATGTTGTGCCCTCATACCCTCTAAACGGTCTATTAGTAGTTTTTCCTTGTTCGTTACACCAATTAAAGAAGGCGCGTAGCTTGTTAAATAGCGCACATATAGTATTGTTGCCTCGTGGTTGAGGCTTAGGGCTTTTGCGCTTAGTGTTGACTATCGCCGGAATTTCTTTGTATATTTCGGGGTATTCCTCATAAAGTGTATGTTCATTACGTAGGAAACTTTCAAAATCTTCTATTGTTTCCGGCGTTATGGTATTGATGTTTAAAGTGTATGGCTGCTGTTCATTGATAGAAACAAACATTTCATACCGACGTAATGCCCTAATTAGTACTTGATAATTCTTTTCTCTGACTTCTGAAAGTTTTCGTTTTTCTAAGTACTCTTTAATCAGGTCGAAGAATGAAGTTTGCTTATTTTCGGTTTCATATCTTTCCGGGTGTTCTTTTCGGTCTATCTGTTCAATTAGCCATTCTTTATTTATGGCTTCGGGCGCACACGTTTCGCATAGCGAAATAATAAACCTTTCAACTTCTATTAACTTGTTTTCAAGTTCCCTTAATTCTTGCGCTTCTACTTGGTTTGCTCTTGGGCGGATGATTTCCCCGGCATTGAATCGCTTAGGGTTGATAAATAGACCGCTTTTAATGCGTAGCTTTTTATCTTTGGTAACGCTTAATCTTAGAAGAATTTCAGATTTTCCGTTACCATCCACTTTTGTAGATAGGTTCCTTTGAATTGTTGCCATTGCTATAATGTTTTAAAGACATAGCAAATATAGGTGATTTGGAGGACAAAAGCAAAAGAAATGTCCTCTTTTTGTCCTCCTATTTGTAATCTACTGAAATTATTTGCAATTAGACACAACTTGTTTTTATCTCTATTTGTGTGGATAATATATTGAAATATAGCGTTTTAATGTGATATGATAAAGGGTTGTTTTGATTCTATGAAATGTTATTGAATTTCATTTTAATACTCCCGCTTCGAGTACTTGTTTAAAGCTCCATGAGTCATTGATTTATGGAGCTTTTTCTTTTAGGCATCTCCTTTGCTTTCTATACCAGATAGAAGTCCGAATCAGATACCCTCGCTACTATACATTTAAAGTTAGAATACTATGAGAACATTTAGGTTATTGGGACTGGTTTTAATCACTATGCTTGTTAGTATAAATTTTGCAGCTTGCAGTGATGGTAATGAGCAGGATGATCTTGATCCTGATAAAAATTCTACAATTACTATTGATTCAAGTATTATCACAAATGGCTTGGCTTTTGCAGCAGAAGGAAGTATAAAATCTGTTAGCTTCACCACTAATACTGATTGGACACTGAATATAGCCTCCACTACGGGCGGTTCAATATGGTGCATGGCATCGGTTGCGAGCGGTAAAAAAGGTGAGGCGTCAGTTGAGTTTACTACTCTTGATAATTCGGATTATGACGACCGAAGTGTGTCTGTAACCATTAAGGCAGGAACTGCAAGCCAAACTTTCACTATTATACAAAAATGCAAAGAGGCGATACTTGTGACCACAGATAAATTTGAAATCGTCCAAGAAGGTGGTTCTATTAATGTAGAAGTAAAGTCAAATATTGACTATCAAATGGAAATTTCAGAAACGGCAAAAAGTTGGATTACTGAAACTAACACACGTGCTTTAACTACTCATAACCATACTTTCTCTGTTGCAGCAAATGAAGAATATGAGAAACGTGAAGGTGAGATTTACTTCAAAAAGGGAGAGCATGTAGAAACCGTAAAGGTTTATCAGGCAGGTGGTGCAGTCATAGTATTGACAAAAGAAAAATATGAAGTAAGCGATAAAGGAGAAACTATTACCGTAGAAATAAAAAGCAATGTAGAATACGGAATAAAAATGCCACAGGTCGATTGGATTTATGATGAGGCTTCCGTGCGTGGTGCTTCCAGCCATACCCTGAAATATATTATCAATCCTAATGAGACTTATGACAGCCGTTCTGCGCAAATTATCTATTTCGATAAGAATAATACTGCAAGCGCCGATACATTAACCATCATACAAGTGCAAAAAGATGCTATCGTTATTGGAAATAATGAATATACAATTGATGCAAAGGGAAAAACTATAGAAGTGGAGTTAAGTTCTAACATTGATTATACGATTTCTATTGCTGATGATGGGAAGGATTGGATCTCATGTGTGGAGAATACGAGAGCCTTGACCACTAAGAAAATTAAGTTCAATATTGCAGAGAATACTTCTGATGATAGTAGAGCAAGCCATATTACTTTTGCTTCTGGCAATGGAGTTAGCCAGAATATTAAAATCATTCAGCAAGGAGTACTTCCTGTTATACATGTAGAAACAGCAGGTACATTATCAAGGTTGATTAACAGTTCTGTGAAAGATGAAATCACAAAACTAAAGATTACAGGAAATCTAAACTCTACTGATACGGAATTCCTGCGTAAAATGAAAAAAATACAGGTTTTGGATTTGTCCGAAGTGAATATGACAAAACTTGGGTATTACTCATTTCAACTATGTAATAATCTTACTTCTATTATTATTCCTAGTAGTGTGACAAGTATTGGCGAAGGTGCATTTTGGGAATGTTCAAGACTTACTTCTGTTGTTATGCCTGACGGTGTGACAAGTATTGGAAAATATGCATTTGGGGGCTGTTCAAGACTTACCTCTATTGCTATCCCTGACAAGGTAATAACTCTTTCAAGTAATGCATTCCAATTTTGTACAGAGCTTACTTCTATTGATGTGGGTGAAGATAATACTGAATACTCATCTATAGATGGGGCTTTATATGATAAAAATGCGTCGACACTGCTGAAGTGTCCTGAGGGTAAAATATCAATTGCTATTCCTGGCAATATGGCAAATATTGGTGATATAGCCTTCTATCTGTGCTCACGTCTTACTTCTATTAATGTGGATGAAAACAATGCTAAATATTTATCTATAGATGGAGCTTTATATGATAAAAATGCATCGACACTAATAAAATGTCCTGAAGACATTCCGTCAATTACAATTCCTAACAGTGTGACAAGTATTGGCGATGAGTCATTGTCCCGTTTAAATCTGACTTCTATTACAATTCCTAATAGTGTGATTAATATTGGAGATAGGGCATTATCTAGTTCAAACTTTACTTCTATTACAATCCCTAATAGCGTGACAAGTCTTGGAAATGGAGCATTCGATAACTGTTCATACCTTACCTCAATTACGCTCCCTAATAGTGTAACGACTATCGGAAATGAGACATTTGCTGGTTGTTCAGGCCTAACTTCTATTACGATTCCTAACAGTGTGACAAGCATTGGGATAGAGGCATTCTCGTGCTGTAGACGCCTTACTTCAATTACTATCCCTGGCGGTGTGACTAGTATTGGCATGGAAGCATTCAGTTGGTGCTCAGGTCTTACTTCTATTACTATTTCTAAAGGTGTGACAAAAATTGGTATTAATGCATTCTGGGGATGTTCAAGTCTTACTTCTGTTACTATTCCTAATAGTGTGACAAGTATTGGAAAAGGTGCATTTTCGGCTTGTTTCGGTCTTACTTCTATTACAATCCCTAATAGTGTGACTAGTATTGGAGATTATGCATTTTGGGGATGTTCACGTATGAGAGAAATTCATATTGGATATAAATCTGTATCTGGTATGAATCCATCTGTTTTTGAAAATGTAGATACAAGTGTATGTGTTCTATATGTACCCAGAGGCTGTAAAAATGCTTATAGCATTGCAGATGGATGGAGGTCTTTCAAAAATATAGTGGAAGAATAAATAAAAAAAATCAATCTTAAAGCTCTGTGAACTATCTGTTCATGGAGCTTTATTCTTTTAGGTATCTTCTTGCTTCTCTACTCTCTACATCTCATACTGCTATGCTTTAAACTCTTTATTGATAGCTGCTCTGTGTGTTATAGGCAGCAGCGTAGGAAGTAGAAGGTAGATAAACTTGCATTTACTCTATTCTTTTTGTTGATTTGCTTAAAGGAAAATGTCCGGATGACCGGTTCAAAACTTCGTTTTCTAATTGCTGGCTGTCCGTTTTCCAACTGCTGGCTGCTGGGCCTCCATATGGAAACTGTCGGGCCCGCAATTGGAAGATGAAGATTTGTCGGTACCAAAAAGGTAAAATGCCTAAGGTAAAAGTATGTTTTTCCTTAGGCATCACTTAAAATTTCCCCTTATTCTGGGTGAGTTATTAAGCAGCTTTCCGTAAAAGCCTTATATTTGCAGTATAAATCATCATCATCTATGTACTTAAAGAAAATTATGACTGCAACCCTTGCCCTTACTGCGCTTGCCGGGCAGGCACAGGAGAAACCTTTCAACATCATTCCCGAGCCGGTGGAAACTACCGTGACCGGACAGGGAGAGTTTCAAATCCAACGTAATACGGTGATTCGTGTGTCGGAGCCTACATTGGCATCCTCGGCTGCGTATCTGACGGATTATATGGACCGTTATCTCGGCATACCGCTGCAAACGGAAATTCCTAAGGTGGGTAAATCTCGGAAGAAGGGTATTCCTGCGGTAGAACCTATCACTCTGAAGTCTGGTGAACCGCCTTGTATCGTTTTAATTAATCGGAAGAACGGAGATGTTTCTGGTGGCTATCAACTGGAGATAACTTCAAGAGAAGGCATACGTATTGAGGGTAATGACGAAGCAGGCGTTTTCTACGGTGTGCAGACACTGATACAATTGTTACCTACCCGTGCTGGCGTGTTACCTATCCTTCCGGCTGTGCAGATTAACGATTATCCCCGCTTTGCCTATCGGGGCATGCATCTCGATGTGGTACGCCATTTCTTTCCGGTATCATTCATTAAAAAGTATATCGATTACCTCGCACTGCATAAACTCAACTATTTCCATTGGCACTTGACAGATGACCAGGCTTGGCGTGTTGAAATGAAATGTCGCCCGGAGCTGACGGAGAAAGGTTCTGCTCGTGAGGGAGAAATCTTTGGATTCTATCCGGGAAAATACCAACCACTACCTTATGGTGGGTATTATACTCATGAAGAAGTGAAAGAAGTGATACGTTATGCTGCTGATAGGCATATCACAGTGATCCCCGAAATAGATATTCCCGGTCATTGTATGGCAGTTCTTGCTACTTATCCTCAGTTCAGTACTACACCCGATGAACCGAAAAAGGCAGCGTTGACATGGGGGATCTTCAATAAATTTAATAATGTACTGGCTCCTAAACCGGAAGTTTTTGATTTCTTGAAAGATGTCTTTTCTGAATTGTGCGATCTCTTTCCCGGACAATATATCCATGTAGGCGGTGATGAATGTGCCAAGCGTTGGTGGCAAGAGTCCGAAGAGACACAACAATTCATGCGGGAACATAGTTTGAGGGATGAAAAAGCATTGCAGAGCTATTTTATCCATTACGTGCAGGGAGTGGTGAATGCGAAAGGCAAGACTTTGATTGGCTGGGATGAAATTCTTGAAGGAGGTATTTCTGAAGATTGTGTTGTGATGAATTGGCGGCGTCCGGAGTTTGGGAAGAAGGCATTACGAACAGGGCATCGTACGATATTCACTTGCTCTGCCTGGTCGTATTTCAATCTGAAAGAGAGTCGTATACAGCCGGAAATTGGTCCACGTGGACCGCTATCTTTGGAGAAAGTTTATGAGTTTCAGATTGTTCCGGATTCGTTGACAACGCAGCAACAAGAATTAGTTTGGGGAGCACAGGGATGCCTCTGGACGGAATATATTCCCACCACCTGGAAAGCTGAGTTTGCTGTTTTTCCACGTATGTCAGCGCTGGCGGAGAACGTATGGTCGCCATTAGAAAAGAAAGACTGGACAAACTTCGCTCGTAAGATAGAAATGCAATTTGAACGTTACGAACTTTGGGGAGCCCGATATTCTGAAGCATTCTTTCGTACACAAGATATAGAGCGAAAGAGGTGATAGAAGGATACGATGATTTTTATTTTAATTAAAAATAGTTATCACTTGAATGCAGTACTTTCAATTTTGGGGTATTTATAAGAAAACGACGCTATACAAATTATTATGAGAGACTTACTTTGTTTTCTTGTTGGGGTCTTATTGGCGACCTCTTTGTACGCCCAGAGTACAGGTGATAAAAGATCATCATTTTCTGTTCATGCCGGCCCGTCATGGTATCTGGGGCGCTTTATGGGAATTACTGATGGGGCAGATGCCTATCGCAGTGACTTACGAAAAGGCGTAGCCTGGGACGTTAACTACCTTGGACAAATTGTAGGTAGGGAACTGAAGTTTGGAATAGGAGCTTTGTATCAGGGAAGTTCGTATAAGAATACGCATGAAACCGGAGCAGACAAGATTCTGATGCATTATGTAGCTCCTCAGGTAGCCTTAACCATGGTACAAAAACATTATCAACTTCAATTTTCCGGTGGGGTAGGTTACCAACTCTACCACGATAAGAGTACGGTATATGACAAACCAAGGAAAGTATCTATGGGCAAGCTTGCTGGTAACCTGGCTCTTTCAGGTGAGTATTTCCTAACGAGTCATTGGGGAGCTTCTGCTCGATTGAATTGGTTAGCATCCAGTTCCGAATCTTATTCAGTGAAGTATCATAATGAGAAGTGGGATGTAGAAAATCCGAAAACCGGTACTGGTTATTTCGGGCAACTGTCCTTACTCTTCGGTTTAAACTATCATTTTTAAGCGTTATGAAAAAAATATTATTTCTATTCCTGCTGATTTGCTGTTGTGCCTGTGAAGAGGATAAAAGTGTTGACCCGACATTGATGCCGAAAGCTACAACTACCGGTGAAAATACGTTAGGCTGCCTGATAGATGGTTGGGTATATTCCAGTGGACGGTATAGTATTCCATCTGTTAGCTTTTTCAACGATGAAGAAAATCATTATGTTACAATTGATGCAGAAATTGGAGTCTTCAACAGTTTGCATTTGGTGCTTGTGAATCCTCGTCAGGGAGCTAACTGCACTTATACGGATGCTGCTTTCGGCAGAGAAGATTTAGAAGATGGCGAAGCCCATATTACTCGTATGGATGGAACCATCATCAGTGGTACATTTAGTGGTGGGAGTATCAAAGAGGGACGTTTTGATATAAAATATCGTGAGAAGCCTGAAGGGGGAGAAGCGGTATATTGATATAAAAACTGCCCCTGAAGGAATTGCTTCCAAGGGGCAGTCTTTTTCACTTCGTCTTCTCTTAAGTCTTATAAAACCTTTCGGTTACTGATAACCCGTATAGCGGCAGTGTACTGCTGACAAGGAACAGACACGTGAATGCCATAACCTTTGTCTTCTGTTGAAGCTGTGATATAAGCTGACTTCAATAATTGCTTCACACTTTCCACTTCCCAGGGGCTACCTGCGAAAACATTAATCTGAGAAATCTTTCTACTTGTAATCATGTGCTTTAAAACTTTTAGTTGTACTTTCCGGTCGCAAAAGTAAGCGGTTTGCGGGAAACAGAATAACTCAAATTGATCAAAAAGTAACATAAAAGGTGCAAACGATTTAGAAGTAGCCTATTCCTTATATTTTTTCCTTTATTTTGTATCGTTCTTCCGGATTTCCACACGACGGATCTTTCCGCTGATGGTTTTCGGTAGTTCATCTACAAATTCAATCACACGTGGGTACTTGTAAGGAGCCGTCACTTTTTTCACATGATCTTGCAATTCCTTGATAAGTGCTTCACCTTCTTTTCCCTTATATTCTTTAGCCAGTACGATGGTAGCTTTTACCACTTGACCACGAATATCGTCGGGGACGCCTGTGATGGCACATTCTATTACAGCGGGATGCGTCATCAAGGCACTTTCCACTTCGAATGGGCCGATACGATAACCGGAGCTCTTAATCACATCGTCTGCACGGCCTACAAACCAAAGATAACCGTCTTCATCTTTCCAGGCAACGTCTCCCGTATAGTAGATACCATTATTCCAGGCTTCGTGGGTACGCTCCGGATCACGGTAGTACTCTTTAAACAATCCTAACGGCTTACCTTTATCCGTACGAATTACGATTTGTCCCTGTTCACCGGCTTCCACAGAACGACCGTCGTTGTCTATCAGGTCTACATCGTATTGTGGGTTGGGCAATCCCATACTTCCCGGCTTCGGTTCCATCCAAGGCATAGTGGCAATGGTCAGGGTGGTTTCTGTCTGTCCGAATCCTTCCATTAGTTTGATACCTGTCAGTTTCTTGAAGGTTTCAAATACGGCAGGGTTCAGAGCTTCGCCGGCAATAGTGCAATATTGCAGAGACGAGAGATCGTACTTCGTCAGGTCTTCGTGAATGAGGAAACGGAAGATAGTGGGAGGTGCACAAAGAGATGTTACATGATAATCTTGTATCTTCTCCAGAATGGCG
>OGGB01001509.1_pt1 | contig 15801 bp, 19 predicted proteins | sample 1571111 | NCBI WGS metagenome assembly OGGB01 (sample SAMEA2582067, study PRJEB24529) | metagenome | biome: Human gut stool | place: China | collected 2011
ATGCGGGGAAAAGGATGCTATATGCAAGAGCTGTCCGGCGAGACAGGGATCACCCTCGCGTATGCGGGGAAAAGCAGGGTGGCCGCTCTGCGGCTTACCCTGCATAGGGATCACCCCCGCGTATGCGGGGAAAAGCCAGCCGTGGCGGTCTTATTCTCAAAGACGATGGGATCACCCCCGCGTATGCGGGGAAAAGCGCCCTGCGGTTGACGGCAAAAGACCCCTCCGGGGATCACCCCCGCATGTGCGGGGAAAAGTCAAAGATCCCGTCCCGGTGAGTGCTCTCGTAGGGATCACCCCCGCGTGTGCGGGGAAAAGCTTGATAGGATGCTGCATCACCGGCGCATGACGGGATCACCCCCGCGTGTGCGGGGAAAAGGAGCGCACAAGCCGGTGCGCCTGCTGGACGGAGGGATCACCCCCGCGTATGCGGGGAAAAGTTTAACAGCGGATCCATGCTAAAACAGATGGGGGATCACCCCCGCGTATGCGGGGAAAAGCAGTGCTTCGAGTAGCTCTGTGCATAGGAGTAGGGATCACCCCCGCGTATGCGGGGAAAAGACTTTTTGTCCCGTGTTTTGTTCGCTCTGATTAGGATCACCCCCGCGTATGCGGGGAAAAGTTACCATCGCTGGTTATGAGGTGGATGTCAAGGGGATCACCCCCGCGTATGCGGGGAAAAGATTGTGCTTGTCATTGTCTTTTGCTCCCTTATGGGATCACCCCCGCGTATGCGGGGAAAAGTTATGCGCAAAGAAATTTTGCGCATAATTCATGGGATCACCCCCGCGTATGCGGGGAAAAGAGAAGGGCCGAAGAACGCACAAAGTAAAGTCGGGGATCACCCCCGCGTATGCGGGGAAAAGTGCATACCTCTCACCAGAGGACACGGCAGGCAGGGATCACCCCCGCGTATGCGGGGAAAAGTACAGTTGGGAGAAATCGACCTGCAAGATATTTGGATCACCCCCGCGTATGCGGGGAAAAGCGGGCCTTGTCCAGATCGTGTGCCGCCTGCGGGGGATCACCCCCGCGTATGCGGGGAAAAGTCACAAAGTACGTCTGCAAGCCCCAGGGCGTTGGGATCACCCCCGCGTATGCGGGGAAAAGGCGTAAAGCAAAGTAATAGCCGGATCCGAATGGGGATCACCCCCGCGTATGCGGGGAAAAGTTCAATGCTTTTTCCCCTCCCCTTTCCAAGCGGGGATCACCCCCGCGTATGCGGGGAAAAGCGGCATACTACAAAGCCAGAGCACAGCAAGATAGGATCACCCCCGCGTATGCGGGGAAAAGTTTTCATGCAGACGCGAACAATCAGGGCGTTTGGGATCACCCCCGCGTATGCGGGGAAAAGCACAGCCGAGCCCCGGCTGCGCATAACGACTGGGGATCACCCCCGCGTATGCGGGGAAAAGACTAAAAAGATCCCATCGCATCGGCCATTTCAGTTGCATCCTGTGCCTGTTTCATTCAGTTTTGCATAGAGCCTCTGCGTCAGGCGGCAGTCGGGCAGGGCCCTGTGCTCCACCCTGTCTGCCAGCCCAAAATGCCGTACCAGTGTGAGCAGCTTAAAGTTGGCAACGCCTATCACCTTCCGCCGCGCAAGCGGCAAAAGGTCGATCTTCCGGTTGGTCAGTATCGGCTTCTGGTTTCGCGTACAGGCCGCGCGCAGGAATTCCAGATCAAATTGCAGGTTGTACCCCACCAGAGCATCTTTGCCTACAAATTCCAGAAATGCTTCCAGCGCAGCGGCCGCGTCCATCCCGCCTTCCAGTTCCGACTGTGTGATTCCCGTCAATTGCGTGATCTCCGCAGGCAGCGGAGTTTGCAGGTGCACCAGGGCCGAAAATTCTTCCGTCGGCTGCCCGTCCCGCACCCGGACGGCCCCATACTCCACGATCGAGTCCGTCGCCGCGTGCAGGCCGGTCGTTTCCAGGTCGATTACCGTGTAATCGTTTTTTCCGGGCTTTCGGGCAGTCCGCTGTGCCATTTTTTGTGCCATCTGGTACTTTGCCGCCTTGCTGAACCCCGGTTTCAGGTCCATCGCCTCGGTCTGCGTCTGGGGCAGCGGGCGGCGCATCAGCTTGATGCCGTCAAAATCCACAGCTTCCCAGCTGGTGTTGTGGGTGCGGAACTCCATCCGCTGCTCCCCTGCCGCCGTGTAGACCAGTGTCGCCTGCCCGTTTTTCAGGTTCTGGCAGACACGGTCCCACACTGCATCCCGGACGCGGCTGCTCACATTGCCCACATAAACGCCGGTGTTGATCTCACACAGCCACTTGGACAGGTCGCCGCGCAGGCGGGGCGGGCAGTTGGTCATGGTCAGAACTACGATGGCTCCTCACCCGCTTCCCGGTCAAAGTAATTGATGCCGTTTGACACCGCACCGACCTTGTTATCCCAGAGGTAAACCACATCCGGCTCTTCCGTCTGTTCCTCTTCGGTCAGCAGCAGCCAGCGGATGTCGTGGACCATCCGTTCCAGAATATGATGCTCCACCATAGCATCCCGGACACGGCGGCGCACGACGGCAGGCAGGTCCTCCGGGGCCTGCGCCGCCACCTCAAATGCGATCGGGATGGTTACCTCCGCCTTGTATAGGTCGGCAATGTCGTACACGAAAGAGCACTCATGCCCGACGTGCACGAATCCCAGCCCCGGCGCACACCCCAGCGCCACAATGACCGCATGGGCCAGCCCGTACAGGCAGGCATGCGCAGCAGACAACGCCTGATTGACTGGATCCCCGGATGCAAAATCCTCCGGGCGGTACAGCCGCCCGCTCCACGGCACGCCAGTTTCTTTGGACGCCTTGCGGTAGACGTTCCGCACACGGCTGCCCTCCCGGCCGCGCAGCTGCTGCATCGTCAGATGGGAGACGTCCTCCTCCGGAAAACGCAGCTGATACATTTTGCGCACCACATCCAGATGCTTCCGGTGGTTGCTGACCAGTTCCGCCTGACGGATGAGCATCCGGGAATGGGTGGTCAGCGGGCGGCCGTGGGCATAATAGCGCACGCCGTGCTCCCCGACCCAGACCGCACCCACGCCGGTGTCTCCCATCAGCTCCATGGCACGGTGGGTCACACGGGTGCCGGGGCCGAGCAGCAGCACCGAAATGCCCGCCGCCGGGATCTGAACGATACCCTTTTCATCCGTCACCGTGATGGCACCGTCCTGACGGCCCAGCGTGCAGTGTTCCAGGTACAGAAAGGTCATCCGGTCCCGGACCTGCGGCAGCGCCTGCAGATCAGGGCGGATCATGCCCGGCACATCATCCATGGCTGCTTCCTCCGTGCAGGATGGTCATCAGGCCAAGGCCGTAGGCTTTGCCGCGGCCAATGCCCTGACACAGCATCTCCCGGAACGCTTCCTGGTCGGTCACCTGCAGGATGCCCTCATAGGTCACCGCCAGCAACGTGACCGGCCGCTTTCCGTTCTTCCGGAAGTGACAGGTCTGTTTCCGGGTCACCTGAAAAGCGCCCTCCGTCAGGGCAAAGCCGTGCTTCCCGGCCTGCTCCAGCAGCCACTGTTCCTGCTCCGCTTCCAGATAGCAGGGCTTCAGGGCACCCCGCGCCAGCGGGTCCGCCGGGTCTTTCCGGGTACGGGTCGGGTTTGCCGTCAGACGGAACTGCCAGCAGCTGCCCGGGGTCACCCGTTCCAGCAGCGGCTCGTAGCGGCGCGTTTCCGGCGCGGCTCCCGTCCCGAACTGTGTACACAGTCCGGTCAGGTCGGGGAGCTCCTCGCTGAGCAGCAGCAGATACAGTTTTCCGTTCAGTCTGTCCAGCCGCCACAGCCTGCGGCGTCGTTCGCCGGAGAACGAGTTTTCCACCGCGCCGTGGAACTTCTGTGGAGAAGTCAGCGCGATCATGGTACTGCGGCGGGTGGGGTCAAGTTCTGCGCGGGACAAATACATTGCATCTCACCTCAATTCTGCAATTCCGCCATGGGGTCGTGCTCCGTCGGTTCCGGCATTTCCGGCCGGTCCAGCCGCCATTCCCGCACCGGTCGGAACCCGTACTGCCGGTGCACCGGGCTGAAGGACACCGGCAGATCCTGCCGGGGCACTGCCGCAGGGTCTGCCGGGTCGGCGTCGGCCACGATGCGCAGCTTCCCTGTTTCCGGTTTTCGTCCCTGCATGGGTTCCGTCCGGAGGACGTCCAGCAGGCTCCCCTGCCGGATGCCCAGACAGAGCGGCAGGGTGGGCGGACAGGAGCGCCGCCCCAGATACAGCGGGTAGACCGGGTGCCGCAGAGCCGCTTCCAGCTCCCGCAGCAGAGCTTCGTCCTCGCTTTCCAGCCCTGCCAGAAAAACGGCGTCCTGCAGATAGTGGCGGTAGGTCACATAGGAGGTGTCCCGGCTTTTGGCGGTGTGAAAATCCACCAGCAGGCTGCCCTCCTGATCCGCCCGCACGGCAAAGCGCAGGCCGTTCAGCCGGGCAAGGCCCTCCGTGTCGTCCCGGCGCAGCCCCAGCGCCGCCGCCAACAGGCCGACCACGCCGCTTTTGGTGGGTTCCCGGTCGGTCTTGCGGGTCTCAAACTTGGAGTCCGAACCCCAGGACTGCAGGGGTGCAGCCAGCCGAAGCAATAAGGTCGCCATGGTCACACCTCATTCCCGGACAGCTTCTCCTCTACGGCCTTTTCCAGTACCGCCAGCATGGTGTTCAGCGGCATGGGCTGTGCCAGTTCTTCCAGCCCGGTACCCACCGTAAAGCTCTGCTCCGGCACCTCTGCAAAGGTATTGTAGAGTTCCTTTGCATACTGTTTCAGCGCCATCTTGGACGGTTCTGCATAGCCTTCTTCGCTCTTGCGCACCGGCTTTTCAAAGGCACCGCAGAGGTTCACCGGCTGGTCCTGCCGCAGAGTGACGTAAACGGCATCCGGCAGAGTGCGGTTGGCAAAGCTGTTCTGCTTGCCGGTGGGCATGGAGCGGATGAACGCCTCACCGAACGCCCGGACCGTCTGTGCCGCCTGCTCTGCGCCCAGCGTGCGCACCAGCTCCAGAACATTGACCGTCGCATAGCGGTACAGGGTGGCGGAATTGTATTCCACCGTGCCCAGATGCCCGGCACCGGCGTTGTCCTCCGGGGCACAGTCGTCCACGGCGGTGAAATAGTCGAACTCGTTCTGCACGGTGTGGGTGGAGATGCTGTGGGCCACCTGTGCGGCAGCGTCGTAGTTCAGCGACGGGTCATCTGCCACCATGCGGCCAAACAGCGCCATGTCCGCAGAGGGAGCCTCTTTCAAAGCCTCCTTATACCGATTCTTGTCCTTGCAGCCTTCCACCGCCAGCTTTGCCAGCGCCTTTGCCTGTGCATCGCTCAGGAAGAACAATGCTTTGGTGCCATCCTCGTCAGCCTTGATCTTCAGCATCTTAAAGATTTCCTGTGTCAGCTTGAAGGCATCCGCATCCGGAGCAAGGGCTTTGATCTGCTTTGCCACCAGATCCGTGCCCTTCTTGGTGCGGTAACCGGTCTCAACTGCATCGCTCATTTCCCCGGTGAACATCACGCGCATGGCGTGCTTCCACGCCTGCGAGGACACCCGGGCACGGACGGCCCCGCCATAGACAGCGGTCTTGGGGCTGCCGGTGTCGTCGCGGTTGACGCAGCTGGGCGGCACGGTCTGCAGAACATGAAAATCAACATACAGGCGTTTGGTATCCATTTCAATTCTCCTTTTCGTTCTCTTTGGTTTTCTCCGTGGGGCTCGCATAAAGGTCCCGGCCCCACCGCAAACGGACATTCGGCGCACCGTCCACAAACTGGTATTGATACAGATCCTCGGCCAGCTGCGGATAATCCAGCGGGATGCCGCCATCCTTTGCCGCGCTCAGCAGCTGGATCATGCCCCGCAGATGGTGGCTGATCTCGGTAATTTCTTCTGCGGTAGCCAGCGCATTGAACCGCCGGAGCACACTGGCCTCGGTCCAGTCCTGTCCGGCACTGTTCCGCTCTGCCAGCTGGCGCACAGCCCGACCAGGTTGTGCGTGACTTCCGGCATGGAATCCGCCGTTGCCAGTGCGTTGAACCGCCGGAGCACGCTGCTCTCGGTCCAGTCCTGCCCGGCAGCCGTTTTTTCGGCCAGCTGCCGCACTGCACCGCCCAGCGTTCTGCCCGGCTGGTTCATGGAAACACCGGCTTCCCCCTGCTGGTGCAGGGCAAACAGGGTCAACGCCGTATAGACGGCCCATTCCGCCTTTGACGGGCCATTGCTGCCCTGCAGCTGCTCCGGCATGTCGGCCAGCAGAGCGCCCCACAACGCAGGCAGGTCTCCGGGCTGACGCCCCACGCCCCGGCGCAGCTCGGCAAGCTCGGCCCGTCTCTGCGGCTCCGGCAGAACTTGCAGCCGACGCAGCTGCTGTGTCACGCAGGCTTTCACCTCATTGGTTTTCATTCTGTCCCTCCTTCATCCTGTTTCGGGTACAGCTTCCGCAAATCATACAGAAAGCTGTTGTAGGCCTTGGGCGCTGTATACAGATAACTCTTTTCCCGATTCTTTTTATCCGGAATGCGATGCCCGATGAATGCAGCGGTCCCCGCCTGCTCCACCATCTGTCTGCCCAATTCTGCCGCAAGCCGGTATGCCTGCTCCTGCCACTCGACCGCCTTCTCGACCGGTTCATCCGTCTCCGGGTCAATGCCTTGCAGCCACCGCCGGAACGGCTGATCGACCGCAAAATAGAACTGCGCGCGGGCGGCTTCGGCACCGGTGTCGTTCTTGTCCCCTGCCGCAAGGGCCAGGTTTTGTGCCAGACGACCCACGATCCGTGCAGCCTGCTCACAGTTGTTCACCTCATCGTCAACACAGATCTGCCATGTACGGCCCAATTCATTTAGCAGTTCAAGATTCATCGAAAGCGCATCTGTGTAACAATCTTTCATGGAGGCACTTTGCGCTCCGTATTCCACCCCAACTGCACAAACCTGTAGAATTTCTTTTCTGCTCAGCAATTTCCGGCCCTGCAAATAGGTATTCCACCAGATCACGCCGGGTTTATGGCCGCCCCTATCACTGATAGCGGAAAACTCCCGCCAGAGCTGTTTTCCCATCTCATGTTTCCGCGGATCGTAATACACCAGCCCTGTCTTTTTGTCCTCTTTTTTATTCCAGAGCGTCATCGGTTCTGCAAATGCATTCGTGGAATCAAAGAAGTCTCCTCCCAAGACCGTATAGCCCACAACTTTGTTTTCCTTCCGCTCCAAAAGGGCCCTTCGGAACTGCATCGTCATCAGCTCCGCAAAGTTATCCGGGCATGCCACCTCAGTTCGTTCGCCGCTTCTTGCATCCTCAAGCTCCCAACACGGAACATCCGGTTCCCAGAGCTCTCCGCCATCTTGCAGGAACATCAGGTTCCGCATCAGTGTTTCAAACAGATTGCTGCCTTTTACATAGATCACACCGATCCGGCCGAGCCACCCCGGCCCCATCGACGGCAGCGGCCGGTCTTTTGCCTTTTTCTTAGCCGCCGCATCGTCATAATTGTTTAAAGACACAAGCCATCGTGCAGCCTGCGGGTAGTCCATGCTTTCCTTTCCTGTTCCCGCACAGGCAGAAAATAGGCTGCTTTTATTCTCGCTTTCAAACACTTCTCCGTTCAGCTTTTTCGCTCCGAATGGACTGCCGATCTTCGCTTCCGGCACCTGCCAGAAGGGGCGCTCCGGGTGGAACAGCCAGAAACGGTCCTGCCATTTGTCCAGATAATCCCGGATCGGCTGTTCCGGGAAGTGCCCCAACTGCCACAGTTCGCTCCAGCGCAGCAGGGCGTCCTCGGTTTCTTCAAACGGTGCCGGTACACCGTTCCCATCCACGCGGGAGAACACCGTGTGCAGCACCGCCAGCTGCAGCCGCAGCATGGCGGCGTCCTGTGTGGGCATCTCGCCCGCAAGGTCCACATACGCGTGTGCATGGAGCAGTGCGTCGGTCAGCGAGACTTCCTGCACAGTGCAGTCCTGTGTCCGCACCCGGACCCACGGTTCTCGCAGCAGGTTAAACTCCATTGTCTCCATCCTCATCCTCCTTCTGATAGGTCAGGCCGTTCTCACGGTCGTAGTGCAGCACCTGCCCGACAAGGTGTGCCGTGCGGCGCTCGTCCAGCAGCAGGACCAGTTCCCCGCGCAGCAGCGGGGAGAGCTGCCATGCCGCAAAATGCTTCCGGGTCTCGGCTTCCAGCGCGTCAATGGTTTGCTGCACGCTCCATCGCTTGCTGAAGTACCCCGGCAGACGCAGCCTCTGCCGCGCGATCTGCAAGGCTTCTTCCGGCTGCGGGGGCTGGTCCACCGCTACACAGGGCCCGGCTGCTTCTCCCTCTCCGGGCAGGAAGCGGACATTGCCGCTGCTGTCCTGCATCATGACCAGCACCTCAATGGACGGGTCGCCGTCGCGCACAGCGGCACGGGCACCGGCGTCGCTGGTCGCCCCGACCTCATTCATCCAGTCGTCCAGCGCATCACCGCATGCTCTCGGCGACGAAATGGCAAAAGCCTTGGCGCTGCGCTGCTTCTTGGCCTGTTCCAGCTCATATGTTCCCCGTGCCGCTGTGCTCTGCGGGTCTGCGGGCAGGCAGTCCGGCTCCCAGCCGTAGGTGTCCTGTACCAGCCGGGCGATATCCGCAGGCAGCTGCACTTCCTGCGGCAGAAGCTTCCGGGTACGTCCGAGCAGCCATTCGCCATAGATGGCTGCACTGCCCTCGTCAAATTCCTCGGTCCCGGTGTCCAGCACTGCACAGCGGGCTTCCTGCACCGGCTGCGGACGCGCCCGGCCCGGATGCCGGTGCAGCCGTCCGATGCGCTGCAGCAGCAGGTCCATCGGGCACAGTTCCGTAATCATATAATCGAAATCAATATCCAGTGACTGCTCGAGCACCTGCGTACCCACCACGATCAGCCGGTCGCGCTGCGCCGGGGTCGAGCGCTTGCCGATGCGCTCCATCAGGCGTTGTTCCTTTTCGGCGCGGTCAGGCATCAGGAACTGTGCGTGGAACACAAGCACTTCAAATTCCGGCAGCTCTTCTCGCAGGCGGGCCGCAAGGTCCTGCGCTTTCCGCACCGTGTTGACGATCACGCCTGCACAGCCACCCTCCCGCAGGGCGTTCTGCAGCGTTTCCGGCAGCTGTTCCTCCGTCAGGGATTCCATCGTCACCCGGCGCGGCGGTGTGTGCAGCGGAATGCCGGTTTGCTGCACCTGTTTTCCATCGGTCCAGGTCAGCAGCGGGTAGCCGCGGCAGGTTTTCCAGGGTGCATCCGGCAGCGTTTTCCGGTTGAGATATGCGGTCACAAGTTCGGTGCGCCGCTTGGCGGGCAGCGTGGCCGAAAGCAGGATCACCGGCACCCGGTACTCTCCCAGCCAGTTCAGTGCCCGATCCAGATAACAGTTCATGTAGGCGTCGTAAGCATGACACTCGTCGATCACCACCACCTTGCCCGCCAGACCGAGATGCCGCAGCATCACATGTTTTTGCTGCAAGGCCGCCATCAGCAGCTGATCCACCGTGCCAATGACAAAGTTGGCCAGAAGCGCCTGTTTGCTGCCCTGAAACCACTGGTGCACCATCACCCGTTCCTCCGGGTCGTCGGCGTCATCCTCCACCGGCACCGGCTCCTGCTGCAATTTCAAATAGTCTGTATTCAGCTGCGCCATGCCGTGCGCCAGCCGGATGGAGTGTTCCAGCCCATCCGACTGTTTCTGCGCCCAGTCCAGCAGCCGCCCAAAAATACCGTTGGCGGTGGCCTGGGTCGGCAGACCAAAGAAGATGCCGCCCTCCCCGCAGCGCTGTGCCAGAACCTCCGCCGCTGCCAGTGCGGCCTCGGTTTTGCCCACGCCCATCTGGGCTTCCAGAATAAAAATGCCCGGTTCCTGTGCGTTGTTCACAGCCTCCAGCATAGCCTGCTGCACTTCGTTCGGAAGAAAGCCGAACCGCTCCCGGAACTCCGCCGGGTCCGCCGCAGCCTCCTGCACTTCCCAGGGAAGGGTCGGCGCGAATTTCTGCCATGCCCGTTCCGTGCGGGCCGGATAAAGGCTCTCGTCGCCCAGTTCCTCTACCGGGATCAGCGGGAAATACCGGGGATTGCTGGCGATCCAGTCCGCCATGATGAGCAGGCCGGTCAGAAGGAGTTCCGTCGGGACCGACAGCTCCGGCAGCTCTTTCACGTCAGAAAATCCGCTTTCCTGCAGGGCGTGATCGAACAGTTCCTGCCAGCAGCTCCACCAGAATGTTTTCCGTCCTTTGGGCCAGTAATTTGTTTCGTACACTCCGTCTTCCAGCTGGTCCAGAACATTATTTGCCTCCTGCGGCTTGCCGTGGTGTGCCCCCACGACCGAGGCCAACCCTTCCGGGCAGCCCAGCTCCCGCAGGATCGCCTCCCCGGCCAGCGCATGGTGGGAAAATTTCCTTTCCTGCTCGTTCCAGCGGAGCTCGGTATCCTCCTCCAACCGCTGTTTTGCCTCCGGCAGCAGGCTCATGATCGGGCCGGCAAAGGCCAGCGTGATTTTCCCGATATCGTGGACCCACCCCAGAAAAACGACAGTCCGGGTCAGCAGTTCCTCGTCCAGGTCCAGATTCCGCCGCACACTTTCCGGCAGCCACTGCTGCACCAGAAACCGCATAATGCCCGCTGTGTCCCGCAGATGCATCCAGAGCGGCAGCCACAGACTGCTGTTGTCCGGGTCTGTTTTGCCTGCAAAACGCCGTACCTTGCAGGATCGTTCCGGTCGTTTCATCGTTCCACCTCCAAAGCATCGTTCCCATTGGCAGCCGGTGATTTTCTGATAAGCAAAGAATAACAGGCATGCCATCCCATAAACAGGACTTTCACGTTTTTTCAGCGATTTTTACTCTGTTTTTCTTCTGTTACCCCCGCAAATGCGGGGAAAATCCCTCATTGTGCTAAATCATTGGAGCAATCCCGCAAATGCAGGAAGCGGATTATTATGCTATATCATGTTCTCTTTTTATCCACATCGTCATTATAGCAACTATTTCAGTTATTTTCAACATTTTATTGTATTTTTGGATATTACGAGGCATGTTTTTATTGATCCGCTCCATTGGCCGGGTCGCGGCAGTTTTCTTCCGACGCAAAAATCCCACCGACTTCCTGCTGCGGAAATCAATGGGATTTTATCAGCATCTCTTCAGTTGAAGGCACCGTTCTGGGCGGCATACACCGCAATGGTGCTCAGCAGGTCCAGTTCCGCTTTCTGGTAGGTCGTGCGGCCGATGTGCAGCTGTTCCAGCACGTCGGCCTCCTTGCGGTGCTGCAGATAGCGCAGCTGCAGCAGGTCGGCCCGGATGGGGTCCGCTTCCTTGTAATAGGCCATGCTGTCCTCAATGGCCTTTTCCCACCGGCGGTTCACCGGCGACCGCGCCCACTGCCGCCGGCCATAGGCCAGCAGGGCGCTGCGGGTGGCATCACGCTGTTGTTTTGTCATTTCGGCTTTCTCCTTTCTGCAGCGGCCAGGCTGCGCTCATAGCGGTTCTGGGTGTCAAAAAAGCAGGCATCCCGCTCCGACATCGTCATTCCCAGCATCGCCGACAGATTTTCGGCTTCGTTCAGTTTGAACTGGGTCTGCCCCTGCAGGTTGCTGTGCAGCGCGCTCTCGCTGATGTTCAGCGCGCGGGCCACATGCCGCAGCTTGTAGCCGCTGTCGCGGATGTATTCTTCAATCAGTCTGGTATTGGCCATGTCCTCCGCTCCTTTTTTGTCGGTTTCACGTCGTTCAACAATCTTTGGTTGTAGTATAGTCGCAAGTTGATTATCTGTCAACCGATTTTCAAAAATCGCGCGAAAAAAGTTGATTTTCGCCCACTTTTCTGGTATACTGCCTCCAGAAGCACCCATTTCACCGCACAACCATTCGTTTTTGAACGGAGGCGTCTATGTCCGAACTTTCCACCCGCGTCCGGCTGCGGCGCGAAGAACTGGGCCTCTCGCAGGAGCAGCTGGCCCAGCGCATGGGCTACCGCTCCAAATCCTCCATCACCAAGCTGGAAAAAGGGGTCAACGACATCCCGCAGGCAAAGCTGGAAGAGCTGGCCGCAGCGCTGGAGACCACCCCGGCCTATCTGCTGGGGCTGGACGTGCCTTGCCCGCCGCCGGGCTTTGAGCCGCTGCCCGCCATGGCCATGGTGCCGCTGGTGGGCTCCATCGCCTGCGGCACCCCCATCACCGCCGAGCAGAACATCGAGCAGTACATCGGCGTTCCGGCGGCATGGCATGCCGACTTTGCACTGACCTGCCACGGCGACAGCATGGCTCCCACCATCTGCGACGGCGACATCGTCTGCATCCGCTGCCAGCCGGAGGTGGAGCAGGGCGAGATCGCCGCGGTGCGTATCGGCGAGGAAGCCACCCTCAAACATTTTCACCGGCAGGGCAACACTGTGATGCTGCTGGCCGACAACGCCGCCGTCTGCCCGCCCATGGTCTACACCGGTCCCCAGCTGAACGAGATCCGCATTGAGGGCCGGGCCGTGGGCTTCTGCCGCGGTTTATAACCTATCATATAAGGAGGGTCTGCCATGTTCTTTTCCAAAAAGAAACCGTCTGCCTCCTACGACCCGGCCGTACAGCGGCCCGCTTTGCGGTGCAGCATCTGCACCGGGGAGCAGGTGGCCGGTTTTGTGCACCCGGACGGCCATTTTGAGGACGTCCAGCTCGTCCGCACCCCGCAGGAACTGGCGGCCTTCCGCACCCGGTACGGCATCCCGCCGGAGACCGTCATCGAAAAAATCTACTGAACAAGGAGCGTCCTATGCCCACAGCACCCGAAGAGATGACCCTGAAGGTCATTGCCCACATCCACACTGCCTTTCCCACCAAGTTCGGCATCCCGCGGCAGAGCGGGCTGGTGGACAGCCTGCGGGGTGAGGTGATCTTTACCCCGGAATACCGCAGCGCCGACGCCGTGCGCGGGCTGGAGGATTTCAGCCACATCTGGCTGGTGTGGCAGTTCTCCGGCGCGGTGCGGGACAGCTGGTCCCCCACCGTTCGGCCGCCGCGTCTGGGCGGCAATACCCGCATGGGCGTGTTCGCCACCCGGTCCCCCTTCCGGCCCAACCCCTTGGGCCTTTCCAGCGTGAAGCTGGAAGGCATCGAGATGCGCCCGGAGGTGGGCCCCGTCCTGCTGGTGCGCGGGGCTGACCTGATGGACGGCACCCCCATCTATGACATCAAGCCCTATATCCCCTACGCCGACTGTCACCCGGACGCTGCCGAGGGCTTTACCGGCCAGACCCGGCGCCACCTGTTGGAGGTGTCCTGCCCGGAAGAACTCTGGGCCGCCGTGCCGCAGGCCGACCGCGACGCCCTGCGCGGGGTACTGGCCAACGACCCCCGCCCCTCCTACCAGCACGACCCTGCGCGGGTCTACGGCATGGAGTTCGGCGGGCTGGAAGTGCACTTTACTGTAGACGATCCCGTGCTGACCGTGCGGGACATCACCCGCCGCTGAGGAGCCTGCTATGGAACTGCGCAACATCAACACCTTTTTGCACATTGCCGAGCTGCACAGCTTTTCGCGCACAGCGCGGCAGCTGGGCTACTCCCAGTCGGCGGTGTCCTCCCAGATCGCCCAGCTGGAAGCGGAACTGGGTGCCCCCCTGTTCGACCGGGTGGGCAAGACCGTGCGCCTGACCGGTGCCGGTGAGACCTTTCTGGGCTACGCCCGCACTCTGCTGGCCACCGTGGAGCAGGCGCAGGCCGCCCTGCAGCTGCCCCAGCAGATCAGCGGGCGGCTGCGCATCGCGCTGGCCGACTCGGTGTGCAGCACCTTTCTGCCCGACCTGCTCCAGCGGTACCACGCGCAGTACCCGCAGGTGGAACTGGTGCTCTGCACCGCCACTGACGACGGCATGCTGCAGATGCTGACCACCAATCAGGTAGACCTGGCCTATACGCTGGACCATCCCCTGCTGCAGCCTACGCTGGTGCGGGCCGTGGACGTACCGGAGCCGGTGTGCTTCATCGCGCCCGCCGGGCATCCGCTGGCCGCCCGGGACACCGTGTCGTTGGAAGAGCTGGTGCAGCAGGAATTCCTGCTCACCGAGCGGGGCATGAGCTACCGCGATGCACTGGACCAGTGTCTGGCCGCCCACGGCCTGCAATTGCAGCCCTATCTGGAACTGGGCAGCGCCGCGCTGCTGTGCCAGATGGTGGAGCGGGGCATGGGCCTTTCCTTTTTGCCGGAATACATCGTGCGTGCCGCACTGGCCGCCGGGACACTGGCCCGGCTGAACGTACCGGACTGCCGGGTGGAGATGCACCGGCAGCTGTTCTACCACCGGGACAAATGGCTGACCCCCCAGATGAAGGGATTCATTGCACTGGTGCGGGAAGGTACTGCCCAGCCTGCCGCCCCCACACAAGCCTGAAAGGAGCTTTTCTATGCGCAAACCCAGGATCATCTTCTTCGACATTGACGGCACTCTCATCGACATGGAGAAAAAGCAGGTGACGCCGCTCATGCTGGACACCCTGCATCGTCTGCAGGCAAACGGCATCCGGCTGGCCATCGCCACCGGTCGCTCCCCCATGACGGTCCCACTGTGGGATTTCCCCGGTGTGCAGTTTGACGTACTGGTCACCTTCAACGGTGCCTACTGCTACGATAAGAACCGGGTGCTGTTTGCCAGCCCCATCCCGGCAGAGGACGTGCGCACGCTGCGCCGGAACGCCGCCGCCCTGGGCCGCCCCCTGTGCGTGGCCACCGAGAGCACCCTTGCCGCCAACGGCAACGAGCAGGATCTGGACGATTATTTTGCCGTGGCCAAGATCCCCGTTCCGGTAACGCCCGACTTTGACACCATTGCCTCTGGCACCGTGTACCAGATCATGATGGGCGGCCGGAAGGACGAGTACAGCCGCATCCTGCAGGATGTGCACGGAGCCAAGATCGCCGCCTGGTGGGACCGGGCCGTGGACATCATCCCCACTGCCGGAGGCAAGGGCAACGGCATCGCGGCCGTGCTGCAGGCCTACGGCATCGACAAGGCCGACGCCATGGCTTTTGGCGACGGCAACAACGATCTGGAGATGTTCGGGGCCGTGGGCACCTGTGTGGCCATGGCCAACGGCTCTGCCGACCTCAAGGCCGCTGCCACCCACCTCTGCGGCTCCTGTGCCGAGGACGGCATCTACCACTTCTGCGCCGACAACGGCCTCATCTGAGCATCCATCAACGCAAAAACACCCGCCGGGCCTTCTGCTGCTGCAGAAGCCACCCGGCGGGTGTTGTCGTTTCAGTTTTCTAAGGTCAGCAGGAGCTTCCGCCGCACAGGTCGGTCACCTTCTGCACTGCAGCGGCCACCAGATCACCGATGGGCTGTTCCGGCACGCCGACGATGTAGTTGTCGCAATGGTTCACCGGGATCAGCACCCGCTTGGCCCCGCTTTGGCACACCGCAGCGGCCATGGCGGGGGTGATCTCGCCCAGCAGGGCATCCGCGATCACGATGCCGATGGGCCCCACGATGATATCCGCGTGGCGGCAGTTGACCACCACCGCGTTCTCGCCGGTGGCGGTGCGCACCGCGCCCGCCTTGCGCATGGCACTGGCGGCCAGACTGTTGGTGCCCACGGCTGTGAGCTGGGCCTGGGGGCACCGGGCGCTCAGGGCCGCTACCAGCTGTTTACCCAGACCGCCGCCCTGCCCGTCAATGACCAGGATCTTCATGAGCATCCCCTCAGAAGTCGATCTCTTCCAGACGCAGCAGCGCCAGGATGTAGATCTTCACAGCCTCCAGCAGCTTGTCGATGGGAGCCGCCTCGTTGGCACCGTGCATCGGGCCGCCGAACTCCGGCAG
>OGGB01001546.1_pt1 | contig 15499 bp, 16 predicted proteins | sample 1571111 | NCBI WGS metagenome assembly OGGB01 (sample SAMEA2582067, study PRJEB24529) | metagenome | biome: Human gut stool | place: China | collected 2011
CACATGGTATATATTCTTATTTTGAGAATCATCCAAATCTCTTGAAAAGAGATACCAGTACTTCGTTAAAGTATTAAGTATTAGGGATGTATGTATGAGAAAATTGATGTATAGCTAAACAAGCTGAAATTGATGGTCTTTGATAATTAAATTACAAGTTGATTTATTCCACAATAAAACCGGTGAAAATCAAAACTTATTCAGGAAAAATTTATAACTTTGCACACGATTAAGTATCTCTTTTCAAGAGAGCCTTTTCCAAATCTTCAGCAATGAATACTGAATTGACAGCGGAAATTGTTGCGCCAGTACCCTTTCGCACTGACGACGCCGTAGGCGTGCCCGACGCCAGATGGTATGCCGCTATCGTAAACGCACGTCATGAAAAATCAGTATCAGGAAAGCTCGACGGTCTTGGAATAGAAAACTACGTAGCGACACAGAAAGAACTGCATATATGGAAATACGGTAAACGTCGTATGATTGACCGTATTGTAATCCCGTCTATCGTATTTGTACACTGCACGGAAAAAGAACGCCGGAACCTAGTCAATCTACCATTCATATATCGGTTCATGGTCAACCGCTCGTCGGACTCAGGCAAGCTCGGCAAACCGGTTGCCGTAATCAGCGATGCCGAGATCAACAAACTCAAATTCATGCTCGGGCAATCAGATTACCCCGTTGAATTTCTCCCGACAATCTTCAAGGTGAATGACAATGTAAGGGTAATCCGAGGAAAACTCGCAGGTCTTGAAGGCGAAATCCAGGAAAATTCCGACGGGACACATCGCCTTGTTGTCAGCCTGTCGCTCTTAGGAGGAGCCACTGTATTTATCGACCCTAAAGACGTAGAGAAAATCTGATATGCAGACTCTCGGCGAATTTGAAATAAACCTTTTTGAGAATCTTGCTCTCATATTGCCACTCCCTGAAAGAGTGGATGATGACAAGATTTTTCCTGACCCGACAAGAAAATACTCTCCCGAAGAGCTTGCCGCCCTCCTTCATCTTTACGGCAAATATCGCGACATGACCGAACTGGAAATCCTGCACGAATATGTCGATTACGCCCTCGACCTGATTAAAGATTTTCCCCGTCTACCGGAGATGACACGCCTTATCACCGAAGTAGCCGACCTCGGGCGCAAGGGAATCATCCACACGCCGGCATGGATTCATAAAGTATTGCAAGACGCAGTAACTCGCCACACCGGTAACCCTACGGAACTCGTGGAGCCCCTACTGTTGCTTTACCTCATCAACAATGACAAGGCAGCGCAGCGCAAAGCGCGCCACATAATCAACAGTTGCTATCGGGCGGCGTTGGAAAGCGAGACTGAACTTAACGGCAGGATTGACTGTCTGCACATTGCCGTTACATGCTGCGACTACGTGTCACGCTTCAATGTCCGCAAAGCCGGAGAAGCATGGAACGAAATCAGTCGCCGCATATTTGCCAAAAGCTGTAATCTGTCTGCCGACAAGATATTCAACCTCCTGGAAGCAGCCAACGAATTGGCAGGTTACACGCCAATCCCATCCGATGCGCGGCAAAAGCTAAAAAAACGATTGAAGGAAACGGCAACACCCCACTCTATCGCGGCGTGTGCCTACAGCCGATATGCCGCCTTATACCTGTAACACAGCTATGAGAGTCCCCCAGCCCATCCCTCGTAATACGCCCCAGAGCCGTACCGCTGGCGATGTCAGGTCGACAGTCGCATATTCACATTATCTTATAATGAAAGCGCAGCTTGCCGGCAACTTCCGGTTTGACGGGCACACTCCATCAGACGAAGAACGCGAAATAGCCGTTCAATGCCGTCAATTATGCGACAGCATCGCCCATCGGCTGCCCGTCTGCAAGGAAAAGGATATCCCCGATTACCTCGAATGTTACGACATACTTTACCGCGTAGGCAATCGGACAACACCCGACACCGGCGTCATCGACCGGCATAGAGCACGTCTATTCAACTCATGGAAAGCGGGCAACCGCGACATCGAGGAAAGCAGTCTCTTCGGGATAATCGCCCCGGCGGTAAAATCCCGCCCCGACAAAGCAGGCATCGAGCAGGTAAAAGCCTATCTACCAATCCTTGACCGATGGGTCGTGACGCTTAATCGGCATCACCGGTTCCCCGATGTATCCTCCTGCGAAAATTACCGACGCATCACCCTCATAATGCGCGAAAATCTTGACAAGTATCTCGGCACTGACAGCAGCGAAATAAAGCGCAGGATATACGACCGCAACCGCGTGGACGACCTATCCACCCTTCCTACGGTAATACTCCGCGCCTACCGCCACTTCATCGGAGCATTGCCCCCGGGCGTAATCGACTTCGACGATAAAATGCAGCTCGACAACCAAATCCTCCTCCAACTCGCCGACCGCCCCGACCTCCACCCCTACGACCGCGCCGCCTACCGCCTCGCCCTCACCCTTCAAATTGCAAGTTTTGGGCTATGAGATTTAAAACCGTCTTTAGAACATTGAATTATGATTAACATAACAAATAAAGTAGACTGCTGCGGATGTAATGCCTGCGGCGATATCTGCCCTACACAAGCAATCTCATTTCCACGGGATATTGAAGGATTTTGGTATCCCAAAGTAGACTTGGAGAAATGCATAAACTGTGGTCTATGTGAAAAAACGTGTCCCAATATCCATATATCATCCCTGAAAAAGAACGATTATGACAGACCGGCAAAGGCTATTGCGGCAATAAATAGAAATCTTGCCGTCAGATGGGACAGCACTTCCGGCGGAGCTTTCAGCGCTTTGGCGGAGGAAATGTATTCCCGTGGAGGATACGTAAGCGGGGCGGTATATACGGATGACTTCCACGTTAAAAATTTTATATCCAACCACCCGGAAGACCTTACGGCACTGAGAAGTTCAAAATATCTCGAAAGCTATGCCGAGGGCCTGTATAAAGAAATCAGGGAGTTCTTGAAAAAAGGTGAGAAAGTGCTTGCCTGCGGCACTCCGTGCCAGATGGCAGGATTAAGGGCATTTTTAGGGAAAGATTATGACAACCTGATAATTGTTGATTTTATCTGCCGAGGTGTGAACTCCCCGAAGGTCTACCGCTGCTACCTGGATTCCCTGGAGTCGGAATACGGGAGCAACGTGGTCGCTGTGAAAGCGAAAAACAAGGAACTCGGATGGCGTAATCTTACTCGCAAGGTGACATTTGAAAACGGGGAATCTTACTACGGTGTCCTCATGGAAGACGACTTCAGAAGAGGATATCACACCAACGTATATTGTCGCCCTTCATGTTATGAGTGCGTGTTCAAAGGATTTCCAAGAATGTCAGACATCACTCTCGCCGACTTCTGGGGGATTGAGCGATACGACAAGAATCTTGACAACAACATCGGCACATCACTTATACTGCTTAACTCAAAAAAAGGTGAAAGATACTTTGAAGAAGTCAAGAACCGGTTTGAATTCAAGGAACTACCCCTGGAAAGCACCTTCAGAGGAAATATAGCACTCCACAAGCCGATTGAAAAACCGCTTATCGACCGTGAGACTTTCTTTGAGGACCTTGATAAAAATGGGTTTGATTTCGTGGTGTCAAAATATTTCCCACGTAAAAAGAATTATCACCACGGATGGAAACAACGGCTTAAACACCTCATCAAGCCGTATTACTTATTCCTATCGAACGAGCGGTTCTCTCTTCCCTGCTATTTAAAATTTCTAAAAATAAATTACAGAAAAAATTCTTCAGCCTCATTCAGATCCGGAGTCTTAATATATCCGAAGAAAGGTGTCGTATTCGATATCCATCCGTCTGCAAGGATTCAGGTTGACTATCCGCTGGTTTTCGGGAATAATCCCGTCAAAGGATTCCATCTTCCGTCTTGTCTCAGGATGGAAAAAGACACAGAGTTCCATATCACCGCCGGAAAGCGTGACCGGTACGGAGACACGCCTTACAATCTGAGGTATGGAGCCTATATAGAGATTGTAAACGGTGGCAAGTTGACACTTTCAAGAGGCGCGGCAAATGTCGGACTGACCATAATGTGTGCAAAAGAGGTCACCATCGGCTCCGGTGTCAGAATCGGTCGTAACGTGTCAATCCGTGACTGGAACGGACCTCATGTAATTGTCTCGGACACCTACCGCAATCATGCACCCGTACACATCGGCGACAGGGTGTGGCTATGTTCCGGATGCACAATCATGCCCGGGGTCACCATCGGAGAAGGCGCGGTCATAGCAGCCAACTCCACCGTCACCAAAGACGTACCACCGCGCACACTCGTCGGAGGAAGCCCAGCAAAGATAATAAAAGAAAACATTGAGTGGTATTAAGATAATCGCGTCTTAAGCAAATATATAAATATGATGCCTCTTCCGAGAGAGCAATACTAAATTTTGTATAATATGAATTCTCATACCATTACATTAAAATCGGGGATACAGATTCCGGCTATAGGATTTGGACCCGGCATAATGGGATATTCTGCAAAAATGCAGAAGAAAAGAAGCGGGATATCTTTTTTTGTATGGCGGGTTTACAACAAGCTTTGGCTACGCCCCATGCAAAAGCGGGCATTTGTAGATGACATCGCAAATGCCTTCAAATATGGATTCCGACTCCTTGACTACTCTAATGCGTATGGTAATCAGGAATTGATTGCCCAGGCAATCGAAAAGTCAGGAATACCCCGCAAAGAACTGTTCATCACCTCACGAATCAGCAATCAGGCACAATTCAACGGAACAGTCCGTGAAGAGTTTTTCTCCACACTCTCAAAATGGGGCGTGGACCAGGTTGATCTTTTACAATTTCACTGGCCAGTTACGGGCAGATACCTCGAGACATGGAAAGAGATGGTCCGTTTAAAGGAGGAAGGCTATGTAAAAGTTCTTGGGGTTGCCAATTGCCATGCTCACCATATTGAAGAGTTAGAAAAAGCAACGGGCATACTTCCTGAAATAAATCAGGTTGAGGTACATCCTCTCTTCTCACAAAAGCCGTTGATTGATTATTGCAAATCAAAAGGCATAATAATAGAGGCATACACTCCCGTCGCCCGATATGACGACAGGCTTGTCAGGCTGCCGATGCTGAAAACACTCGAACAGAAATACAAGAAGTCATTTGTCCAGATAATTTTACGATGGCACATCCAAAACGGAGTAATCCCCGTAATAAAGGCAATGAATCCCGTCCATCAAAAATCAAATATTGATATATTTGACTTTGAGCTTTCCGAGGAAGATATGAAACTGATTGACAGCATCAATCTTGACTCAAGATTGCGGTATAATCCCGACAACTGCGATTTTACAATTCTATAACCGATAACAGGTGGAGCAAGTAAGCAAAGGAAGAATAGCCAAGAACACTGTCTTCCTGTATTTCAGGATGCTCTTTGTAATGGCGGTAAGCCTTTACACGTCAAGAGTCATCCTCGAGATATTGGGGGTAGACGATTTCGGTATTTATCAGACTGTAGGGGGCATAGTCGGGATGCTCACGTTCATAAATTCGGCGTTGAGTACGGGAACCTCCCGATTTATAACCTTCGAACTGGGGAAAAACGACATCAGAAGTCTCACGACAACTTTTTCCACCACTGTCACCATGCAGCTGTTCCTGATACTGTTGATTGTCATTGTTGCCGAGACAGCGGGCGTATGGTTTGTCAATCATAAGTTACAGATTCCGGAAGGAAGTCGGCAGCCCACATTATGGGCATATCATCTTTCAATCGCCACGACCGTGTTCAGCCTGCTCAGTGTGCCATACCTTGCTTCGATAATCGCACACGAGCGTATGAACTTATTCGCATATCTTGGAATTTATGAAGTATGTGCAAAACTCGGAATCGTTTATCTCCTTACGCTCAGCGACATAAACCGGCTAATATTCTATGCACTTTTATTGCTCCTTGTTCAAATCAGTGTAACCACATTCTATATCATATATTGTATTCGCAACTTTAAAGAATGTCGATGCCCCCTGATATTTGACCGAGACACATTCAAGCAAATTGCAGGCTTTTCAGGATGGAGCCTTTTCTCATCAACAAGTATCGCACTGAACAATCAGGGCGTGTTAGTGCTACTGAATATGTTTTTCTCCCCTGCCGTCGTGACGGCAAGGGCAATCTCCTTACAGGTTAACAACGCTGCCAACCAGTTCGTCAGTAACTTTAGGACAGCTGTAAATCCTCAGATTATAAAGCAGTATGCTGCCGGTAATTACGATGAGTCAAAGGCGCTGCTACTGTCATCTACAAAATACAGTTTTTATATGATGTTCTTGCTTAGTCTTCCGATATGCATCGGAGCTGAGCCTCTTCTCCATGTATGGCTTAAGGATGTGCCGGATTATACTGTCATATTTCTTCAGCTAGTTGTGATTCAAAGCCTTTTTCAGGTATTTGACACATCATTCTATACGGCACTTTATGCAAAAGGTGATTTGAAAGCAAATGCACTCATATCCCCTACAGTTGGCTTTATAATGTTCCCGGTCGTCTACCTGCTATTTAAATGGGGAGCATCACCCGTGGCGCTTTCATGGGCGAGCCTGGTAATGTATGCCATTCTGGGATTAATCGTCAAGCCTATACTGATTGTAAAGATTGTCAATTACAACTGGAAAGAGATTCTCAATGTGTACAAGCCTTGCATATTGATTTCTGTCGTATCGGGCACCCTTACATACCTGCTTACAAGACAGATTGATAACACCGGTTTCGCCGGATTATGCGCAATGACAGCAATAAGCCTTGGAATCAGTATTCCTACTATATACTTTTTAGGGCTAACCAAATCCATGAGAGAGAAACTTATCAGCGTGGCATTGAGCCGTTTGAAGAAATGAAATCAGAATCTACTACAAAACGCCAGGTAATGCGCAACCCATACTTTGACTTTCTTCGTGGCATTGCCATACTAATGGTCGTGGGGATACATACTTATCCGGGCAATCATAATCTGACAGGTCCGGTATCAGAAGTGGTGCAGCTGGTGCTTATAAATATTTTCAACTGCGCCGTGCCCCTGTTTCTTGCCATTTCCGGTTATTTCTTGGCAAAGAAAAAGTTGACCACATGGATTGACTGCCGTGAGTTCTGGAAAAAACAGATACCGGTCGTCTATATACCATGTCTTATATTCAGCTTGCCTTGGTTCATAACGAGTTGCATATCAATGAGCTGGGGGGGGATTTTTGCTAACACGCTTAACTTTTTCCTATGCGGTTACAGTGTCTACTATTTCATAGCATTGATAATCGAGTGCTACTTGCTCGCACCTGTTCTTGTTAGACATAACAATGTCACGACTTTAATCTTGACAATCATAATCAGCCTGTCAGCTACACTCATGGCAGAGTACACAAGATTCTATCTTGGAGTGGAGTTACCCTTGCTATTACGGGGGTCGTGTCCGGTTCTGCTCATATTCTTTTATATAGGCATATTTCTGAGCCGACATTCCAGAAATTATTCTTTGTGGATACCGATATCCCTAATGGTGACAGGCATAATACTGGGACTCCTCCAGATGCAATATATCCGGGAAACATTCGCCATATCCGCCCAGGGTCAGAAAATAACGCTCTATCTGTTTGACGCAGGCGTAATACTTTTTTGCATGTCACAAAAATGCGAGTCAGCCTATCGTGCCAATCCCATAAACAGGCTGATACTTTATATCGGCGAAATATCATTCGGAATATACTTCACTCATGTGTACCTCATATATATTGCCGACCGGTTTTTCCCGGCGATGCGGGAAAACTGGATTATACTATGGCTGTTCAGCCTTATCCTCACCATGTTGATTATCATGGCTGTAAAAAAAATCGCACCTGTCTACGCTAAAAAATATCTTGGCTACAGATAAACGATACATTATGAAAATAGCTATACTTACACTCCCCCTACATACTAACTACGGCGGCATATTGCAAGCCTATGCCCTCCAGACCGTGCTTGAACGCTTGGGACACTCCGTGGAAGTCCTGCAAAAAAATCAAGGAAACAGTTATCGTCCCCTTATCATGATGCTGGTCTATTGTAAGCGTATTGTCAAAAAACTTTTTATAGACAGACAGACCCCCATTTTTCCTGAACGAAAAATAAAACGTGAAATGCCAGTCATCCGACAGCACACTGACCGTTTCATCAAACAGTTTATCAACTTACGTACTATCAATTACCTTTCTGATATAAACCCCATGGATTATGATGCCATCATAGTAGGAAGCGATCAAATATGGCGCAAACCTTATTTTCGAGGCATGTGGTGTGCTCCGATGAAAGATGCGTTTCTTGATTTTACTGCTACATGGGATGTCAAGCGTATAGCGTATGCCGCCTCTTTCGGCATGGACAACATTAACGAATATTCCGGCAAGGAGATTAGAGAATGCCGCAAAGCGGCACAACGATTTAATTTCATCTCAGTACGTGAGGATTCGGGCAAAACAATCTGTGCAAAGGAATTCAACTTTACAGCCGCTCATGTAATTGACCCAACTATGTTACTTGAAAAAGATGATTATGTTGCCATCATAGAGAAAAGCAATGTAAATTCCCCATCAGGCGACCTGTTATGCTATATACTCGATTCATCTCCATACAAGCGAGAGATAATCGTCCAAATATCCCATGACCAAAAATTAACGCCATTCTATATATCCTCGCAAACCGGTAATACGAATCTTCCTGCCAATGAACGAGTACAACCTCCTGTCGAAACGTGGCTTCGCGGCTTTATGGATGCCAAATTTGTCATAACAGACAGTTTCCATGCATGTGTATTCTCAATCATTTTTGGTAAACCATTCATTGCTATCGGCAATGTCGGCAGAGGGATGTCGCGATTCACTTCACTACTCCGGATGTTTGGCATGGAAAATCGACTGATATTTGAAGGAAGTCACATTGACATAACTCAGCTATCCGACATAGACTGGAATAAGGTTACTGAGCAGCTTCATATATTAAAAGATAATTCCTTTAAAATTCTCTCAACACCAATAATCAATGAATAACCAACCAAAAGTAAGCGTCATAATCCCGGTATACAAGGCAGAAAAATACATTGAACGATGTGCACGGTCATTATTCTCACAAACGCTGAATAATATTGAATATATATTTGTGGATGACGCTTCTCCTGATAAAAGCATGGATATTGTCTACCGTGTATTAGAAGAATATCCTGAACGTCAACATCAGGTTAAAATTATTCGGCATGACATCAATTGTGGAGTCGGACAATCGCGCCAAGATGGATTAGATTCTTCAACAGGCGAATATATAATTCATTGCGATCCTGACGATTGGGCAGAACCGAACATGTACGAATCCCTGTATCTTAAAGCAAATAAAGACAATGCAGATATTGTAATTTGTGATTACATCTTAGAAACCGGAAATGGCAATCATCTTATGCCACAGAAACCTAAGGGTCTTACACCAGATGAAGTGTTATCTGATATTGCAGAGGGAAAAATCTATGGAAGTTTTTGGAATAAATTAATAAAGGCTGAAACAATTGTTCATAACAATATACGTCTAATATCCAATCTAAATGTTTGTGAAGACTTATTTTTCTTTTTACTATTATTAAAACACAAAGTAAAAATAGCATATTTGAGTGAGGGTTTATATCACTATGACTATATTATCAATCCAAATTCTATTCAACGGACATCACTCCCTAATCATATTTTCCTTGACGAACAGATTATATCACTAAGTAAAAATATTTTATCCGAAGAAAAGTATCAGCGACAACAAGCTGCTATTATAACTGGAGCTCTTTTTCATCTTTTTCAGATTCAAAGTTGTAGCAATCGTGAATTTCGAAGAAGATATTCGCCTTATAAAGGATTAGTAAATAAAAATGATAATCTAAATTTAGCTTACAAATTTTTTCTCCAACTATCTCTTCTTGGATTGAAGTCACAATCTCAGAAATGCTTTTTTTTGCTCAAAAGAATTAAACGATTATTTTCATGACTAAATCAATTTTATTAACAATCTTTACTCCAACATATAATCGTGCTCATTTTTTAAATCGGCTTTATGAGAGCTTGGAGAGACAAACCGATTTTGATTTTGAATGGATAGTGGTCGATGATGGTTCTTCCGACAATACACCTTCGCTTATGAAAGAGTTGTGTTCAATGGAGAGTGCATTTCCTATAAAATATTTTCAAATAAACAATGGCGGTAAGCATCGTGCAATTAATAAAGGAGTCAAAGAAGCGTCAGGAAAATGGTTTCTCATACTTGATAGTGATGACTGGTTATCAAATGACGCTGTCGCTTTAATCAAACGCAGAATTACCACTATCGAGAATGACGATAGATTTTGCGGAATTGCAGGCTTACGTGTCACCCCTGAATTAAAAACGATTGGAAACGAATGTTATTATGAAACATTAGATACAACATTTTTCGACTATAGATTCAAATTGAAAATACATGGAGATCGCGCTGAAATTATAAAAACGGATATTATGCGCGAGTATCCCTTTCCTGAATTTGAAAGTGAAAAATTTCTCGGAGAAGCAATTATATGGAATAGTATGTCCTCGCAATATCTTACTCGATTTACGAATGATAAATTTTATATTTGCGAATATCAACCGGGGGGATTAACTGATACATTTAACAAAAAAATGGATGAAAATCCATTTGGCGCAATGTTAAATCAACTATCCATAATCAACCATAAGAATTGCCCTTTGGAATTTTGGTTATTCGCTAATTTTAAATATTGGCATTACTGGAAAATTGCAAAAAGACTAAAACAAAGCATCCCCAGCAATTTAAATCCAACTGTAACAATGAAAATATTTTCGTTATTTAATCCAATTATATGTAACACAGTTAAATTACGGAAAAGAATTAAATATAAATAGAGTCTCTAGAATTTAATAATATCGCATATGTACACTCTCCTATAATCCCATACAGATAATATTGAAATAAACATTATATGGAAAACAAAATACCAAAAGTAATTCATTACTGCTGGTTTGGTGGCAATCCACTGCCTCCGGTGGCTGAAAAATGTATTGCATCCTGGAAAAAATTTCTTCCAGATTATGAAATAAAGCGATGGGATGAATCAAATTTTAATGTAAACATGATTCCATACACATCACAAGCTTATGAAGCTAAAAAATATGCTTTTGTAAGTGACTACGCGCGTTTTTGGATTCTTTATAATTACGGCGGTATATATTTTGACACGGATGTCGAGGTCATACGCCCGATGGATGACATTATAGCGGCAGGACCGTTTATGGGCTGCGAGAATCCTTATAAGGCCGAAGAGACACCATCCAAATTGGGCGTCAATCCCGGTCTTGGTATTGGGGTGAGGCAAAATCATGATTTTTATAAAAATATATTAGATAAATATTCTACCTTAAGATTTATCCGATCGAATGGAGCGTTAGACACGACAACTGTAGTAGAATATATAACTGAAACACTATGCAGCTATGGTTTAAAAAATACTCCGAAAACTCAGGAAGTTGCCGGTATAAAAATATATCCCGTAGATTATTTCTGCCCCATGGATTATGAAACCGGCAAAATTACAATTACCGATAATACGGTTTCAATACACCGATATGCGAAGTCATGGCATGGCAAAAAAGAAAAATTGTATTATATGGTAAGTAAGATTTTGGGAAAGAAATCAGCCAAATTCATTTCCGCTATATGGAAGTTGCTTCACAAATAACCTCTCAGCATTCAACAAGCTTTCAACCTCTTTTCGCACGTTTCGCTTATCTGATACTTTGTTTCCGAGGTTATTTTTCCGGAATAATGGATGACACCCTCGTTATCACTTTATTCCTGAATTTTATAATCGTCTGCGCGATTGATTTCAAGCACATATATAAGGATTTCTTTATATTTGCCACACTATCGTTACTGACTGTTTATAACAGAGATATCTTGGCATTAATTGACATCTTAGCAATCATATATGTACTTAGAAATGCGTCTATAAGTTTTTTTATTAGGACCAATGCAATAATTCTATTTATATATTTCTGTATATGGGGCATGCTGGTTGCAACAGGAATGTTACATGATAAAATAATGGTAATGCCGAAAGGGATAGCACACTGTTATGGATATGAAAATTCCAATCAACTGGGGATGTTGGGATTCCAAATAATATCAGCGATCTTTCTTTTATCTAAAAAGAAATGGAAAATACTCGTATTTATATCAATCCCGTTAATTAACGAACTATTTTTTAGCTGGTCTATTGCAAGAACTCCGTGGATTGGGGGATATGTGATGATGCTAATCATGTTTCTCTCCGCTGTAAAATTGCTTCCATCTTTTATGAAATATTTTGTTGCCATATTACCACTCATAATATTTGGCTGCCTAATATACTTTGCAAAACATCTATCAATGTACCCGGAACTGGACATTATATTTACAACCCGATTCTCCAATTATGCAAGATTATTAACTGCTATGTCTCCAATCAATTGGATTATTGGCTTTCCTATGGGACAAAATATCATCATTGACAGTTCGTATTTCATGATTCTTTGTAGTGGGGGAATTGGGTGTGTCATCCTATTTTGGGGTGCCTATTTTAAAGCGATACTCACACGGTGGAATTTTCTTTATCCCTATCTACCCTTTATAATCGCTATGCTTGCTAATGGTGTAGGAGAGAACTCATTTTCATCGGCTAACGGTTTATCGCTTATCTTTTGGTTTCTGATATTCTGTCATGAAAAGCCAAAGCATCGACACAAATTAAATAACTCTAAATAAGAATGATTGAAGTTTTGCTATCTTGTATGCATAACAATGTGCATACCCTTATAAAACGCACTAATATTATCACACATGGTATCATAATAAACCAGTGTGAAGAAGATAACACATATAACATCAATAAAATCAATGTATTCAACACCACGGAGCGGGGGTTATCCAAATCACGCAACATGGCACTCCGCAATGCGACCGGAGATATATGCTTGATATGTGACGATGATGAGATATTAGATAATGACTATAGCGAAAAAATTGAGCAGGCATATAAAGAAAATCCTTCTGCCGATGTAATTGCTTTCCAAATTCAGGATGCCGGGAAAAAATATCCGAATAAGAAAAAGAGAATCCGGTATATCGGAGCATTAAAACTTGCCAGCTGGCAACTGACATTTCGCCGGAAAAGTATAATAGATAACAATATAAGGTTTGACGAAACACTTGGCAGCGGTGTATCAAAGGCGGGTGGCGAAGAAAATATGTTTGTATATGATTGTCTCAAGAAAGGACTAAAGGTCATTTTTGTACCTGTCACCATTGGTAGGATGATCGAAGGTGACTCACAATGGTTTCATGGTTACACTCCGGAATATTTTTATGACCGCGGCATAATGACCAGAAAATTAATGGGCAGCTTCTGGGCATCACTTTATGCCATATATTTCCTCTCTTTCAAGTACAAGTCATATCACAATGATGTTAGAATCATGAGTGCGACCAATCGTATTTTCAGCGGCATATTTAATTGAATCGACATAAACCACAATGTAAAATATGAAACCATTTTCTCCTGACAGCCCCCTTGGACGCAAAATAATGGGCATCATCCAGCATTATAACCATGACAAATATTGGAAGCGGCGAAAGGTGTTGATTGACCCTCAAAATAATGTTGGAATAATTAAAAAGTTGTACTATCTATTCTATATAAAAAGGACCGATGCGTACCACAACTGTTCGTTCGGCACAAATCTAAATAATGGTGCTCGCTTTCAATCTCCTCCTATATTACCTCACGGACCAAATGGAATTATTATTGGGCATGATGTAACTATTGGCAAAAACTGCACTATATACCAACAAGTTACAATAACTCATGGAGGGGGTTGCGTGATAGGTGACAATGTCTTAATCGGTGCCGGAGCCAAGATATTGGGACACGTCAGAATTGGTAATAATTGTAAGATTGGTGCAAATTGCGTTGTGATCGAGGATTTACCCGACAATGCCACCTGTGTGCTACAAAAACCAAGGATTATCATAAAATAATTATATGGCAAAAAAAATGCTGTTTATCTCGTCGCGCCCCATTTTTCCGATAACAGGCGGCGACCAGATACGTACGGCTCAGCAACTTGAATTGTTGTGCCAACATTTCGATGTCGATGTATTATATCTTACCCCTAATCAGGAAGATGTTGCTGTAGATAAATATGTCCCCGCCGTGGGGCGTACATATCGCTTCCCTGTAAATAGATTCACACATTATGCCATGACTATGCGTTTTCTGTTCAACAAGCTTCCGCTTCAGGTCAATTATTACTATTTGCCTAATGTCGCAAAAAAGATTGATTCAATCATAGGGAATTATGACGCTGTATTCTGTAACAATATCCGTACTGCTGAATATGCACGATGTTACCCAATCGTAAAATATCTTGATTTCGTTGATGCCATATCCATGAACTACGACAAGGCGCGGCAGAAAGCACATGGCATTAAACGTCTGATTTATTCAATCGACTACAAGAGATGCCGCAGTTACGAGCAGAAATGTCTGGATGCGTTCAGTAGCTGCGCGATTATATCGGAAGTTGACAATAAGTATATAAAATCATGCGCAAAATAATCCATACAGTAGGGAATATGGTGAAAATCCCGCCCGAAGAAGAAGTGTGCACACATACATCATCATCGGACATAATCTTTGTGGGCAAGATGAGCTATGACCCTAACATCGTGGCTGTAACCTTTTTCGTAAACGAGATATTCCCCCGGCTGCGCAATTCATATCCGGATATCAAGTTTACTATTATCGGAGCCAACCCGACGGAACAGGTCAAAAAACTGGCTGAGAACCACGGGGTGAAAGTGACCGGTTTTGTCGACAGTATAGTCCCATACTTCATTGACTCAACAATCGTCGTAGCCCCGATGCTGACCGGAGCCGGGATACAGAATAAGATCATTCAGGCGATGTCGCATGGATGTTGTGTCGCAACAACACCGACTGGAGCCGAGGGGCTTACAATCGCCAATGATGAGATTGCCATTTACCGTACTTCTGATGAATGGATTGACGGACTAAATGAACTGCTTGGCACTCACAGCTTACGTGTCGAAATGGGTAAACGGGCGCGGGAATACGTAATCGAAAATCTGTCCCCACAGATTATTTCTCGCCAATTCTGGGACTTCATCAAAAGCGGCGGCATAGAATAATCCCTTTTGTTTGACTATCTGTCATTCCCACGAATCAGCATTACATTTAATACAGAATGACAACACTCAAGTAGAGGCAAAATAACTCCCCTACATGCAGCGCAAGCCTGCCGAAACGAATCTCGGCAGGCTTGTGCTGTATATGGAGGGATGCGTTAGCGCTCGGCGCGCATGGGGTTGTTGAGGAAGTCGGCGTAGGCGAGGCGTATGCCGTCGGGTAGCTCGGTCT
>OGGB01001579.1_pt1 | contig 15205 bp, 7 predicted proteins | sample 1571111 | NCBI WGS metagenome assembly OGGB01 (sample SAMEA2582067, study PRJEB24529) | metagenome | biome: Human gut stool | place: China | collected 2011
TTTTTTATGTAATATAGCTATTATTATAACTATAAGCAAAAGGACGAATGAAAAAACTCTCGTTTTTTCACACGCCCTTTTTTGCGTGTAGAAAAAATGTAAATATTTTACCCAAATTACATCAGATTATATGGTGTGAATTGTAGGAGAATAATATAATAAAAAGAATAATTGTAAAGAAAAACAGGGGGAAAAAGTTGAAGAAATTTTATATTGCATATGATACAGACGTTGGGATAAAAAAGAAGACCAATCAGGACAGTCTGTTATTAAAAGGATGTTCTGAGGAACATGGAGAGACACTTCTGATCGCAATTTGTGATGGCATGGGTGGCATGGAAAAAGGGGAGCTTGCCAGTGCAACGGTCGTCAGGGCTTTTTCAGACTGGTTTGAACAGGTTTACATAAAGAACGAAATGCATGTTGGGGATGAAGGAATAAGACAACAGTGGCAGAGTCTTTTGGAAGAAATAAATGGCAGACTGATCAGGTATGGAAAAGAAAACCAGATTCAGCTTGGAACAACAATAAGTGCGGTTTTATTAAACAGTGATGGGCAATATATGCTTTGTCATGTTGGAGACACCAGAATTTATACATTATCGGATACGTTGCAGCAGCTGACCGAGGATCATACATTCATTGCGCGAGAAATAAAACGTGGGAATATGACAATAGAGGAAGCTAAAAAGGATAATCGCAGAAACGTGCTTCTTCAGTGTATCGGTGTGAATGAATTTTTTGAACCACAATATGAGAATGGAAGGCTGGCGCATGGCACAGCCCTTTTGTTATGCTCAGATGGATTCCGTCATATGTTATCAGAAGACGAAATTTCTGAGTCACTGAATCCGCATAAAAATCTTGATGAAGCGCAGATAAAAGAAAAATTGAGAGAAATGATCGAATGGAATAAACAACGGATGGAAACGGATAACATTTCTGCAATTTATATCAAACTCAAATAAGGCAAAAGAGGAAATGAAAGTTGGCTGAGAGAGGAACAATTATTGAGGGAAAATACGAGGTTTTAAAGCTGATCGGAAAAGGTGGAATGTCAAAAGTTTACCTGGCGATGGACAAAAACCTGAATAAGCAGTGGGCAATCAAAGAAATCGAGAGAAAAGCTTATGATAAGAACAATGAAGTTGTAGTTGCAAGTGCAATGGAGCAAGCAAACATGATGAAAAAACTGGATTATCCGTCACTGCCAAGAATTGTAGACATTATCGAAAAAGAAAATGTAATCTATGTTGTCATGGATTACATTGAGGGAGAAACCTTAAGCAGTGTATTGAGTAAAGAAGGTGCACAGCCACAGGAAGTTGTAATTGAGTGGGCAAAGGAACTATGCAGGGTATTGGATTATCTGCATACGCAGAATCCGCCAATTATCTACCGGGATATGAAACCGGCAAACATTATGCTGCAGCCGAATGGAAATATCAAGTTAATTGATTTTGGTATTGCGAGGGAATACAAAGAACAGAATCTGGCAGATACAGTCAGTCTTGGAACAAAAGGATATGCTGCGCCTGAGCAGTTTGGAGGAAAAGGTCAGACGGATGCCAGAACAGACGTATATTGTCTTGGCGTGACGCTATACCATTTACTCACAGGACAGAATCCATGTGAACCTCCTTATGAGATATATCCAATCCGATATTGGAATCCGCAGTTGTCCAGTGGATTAGAAGCGATCATTCAAAAATGTACCCAGTTAAACCCGGAAGATCGTTATCAGTCATGTGCAGAAATGTTATATGCGTTGGATCATTATGATGAGATGGACGAGGGCTACCGAAGAAAGCAGAAAAGAAAGCTGAATGTTTTCTTTGCAACATCCGGGGCAGCGGCTCTTTTCCTTATTATAGGATGTCTGTGTACTGGAATGAGAGTCCATGTGAACAACAGCGATTATGATAATAACATCAAGCAGGCAGAATTATCTGCGACAGATGAGGAAAAAATCGATTATTATGCCAAAGCAATAGATATTCTGCCGGGCAATTCGGAAGCGTATTTTGGAATAATCGAGGCATTTAAGGATGACGCGGTCTTTTCATTGGAAGAAGAGGAATTATTCAAAAAGAAAATAAACAGTAATCTGACTGTTTTGCAGCAGAATAGCGATTATGGGGATCTTGCTTTTGAGATAGGAAAATTATACTGGTATTACTACGATTATGGAAAAACAGAAAATTCAGACAATCAGATAACCAGAATGAAAAGTGCGATTCAGTGGTTTGAGGCGGCATGTACTTATGGCGGTGAGGACAGCAGTTATTATACGATGGCTGAAATGTACCGGGATATAGGACAGTTTAACCGCGATATCACACTGAATGTGCAGGAAGCATCTGATAAAGGAACCTATCTTCCATATTGGGAGAATATAACAAAACTCGTAGCAACCGTATCTGAGAGTCAGGATGAGAATGAAATTGTAAATCTGGAAGTATACAAACTGGCAATGAATGCTGTGGAAACTTATGCAAGAAAATTTAAGGCAGATGACGTAGCACAGGAAGATATGAAAGCGTTGCTGGAACAGGTAAAAGCTGGTACGGAGCAGGTTGATACGACAACAGACAAAACAGAAGAAATGAAAAATGATATTCTAAAGCGTTTGCAGGATGCAGAGGCAGCAGTGGAAAATGCATATGCAAAAGATACGGAGGTGAAAGCATCATGAATGCAGGTACTTTACAACTCATATCCATCATTGCATTTTCATTAGCAGGAGTTTTAACACTGATATCCATTTATCTTTTTTTAAAAATGGATGTACGGGGAATCATAGATGATCTTAGCGGTAAATCGGCAGAACGTCAGATTATGGCAATGCGAGAGGAAAATAACAGACAGAAAAATCCATTGTCTAAAAGAAGTGCCAAATCATCTGAAACAAGGAAAAGCAGTCTGATGGAACGCACAACAGTGGAATTGAAAAATGAGGAAAAAACGGAGGTTCTTCCGAAAAAAGATGAGGAAAAGACAGCATTGCTGCGGGAAGAAGCCACTATGCCGCTTCAGATGGTTGAGGAGGAAACAACTGCTTTAGAAGAAACTACAACTGTATTACAGGAAGATGAAACAGTTGTGCTGACTGAAAATGCAGGAAACACAGATAAAAGGTATGAACTGGTCTTGAACGAAATCATCATACATACGCAGGAGATAATTTAGAAAATGGAAATGTTTTGGAGAACAAAAGGAAAAAGAATTGCAGCATGGTTAATGATTGCGTTAATTATGGCAACAACGATACCATTTGGAAGTATCAGAGCATCAGCAGATAACACTGCAACAGGTGAAAGTGGTACAGTCGCAGTCACAATCACAGGACAGGTGATGGTTCCAGGTAATGATGATGAAAACACAGATACGAATAATGGAAATCCATATGCAGGTGCAAAGGTGACGGTAACATACCCACAAAGCGGTTCGACTCCTGTAACGAATGAAGCGACTACAACAGACGATGGAAAATTTAATATTTCTATTGGTGATTGGACATTAAATACGGATAATAAGTATACGGTTAAAGTTGAGCCAGCAGATGTGGATAAAGGTACATATGACAGTTATTCCAGTGAAGAGAAAACTGTCACAGAAGATCAGGTAAAAACAAAAAAGATTGAGTTAGGTGCAATTACACTTAAAGAAAAGTCTGTTCCATATTCAGTTACTGCAAATGCAGAAACTTCTGATCATTCAGAAAAAGATGATGCTGGAGAAGTAAAGGTAGAAAATAATGTTGTAACAGCAACACCAAAGGAAGGTTATGAAATCACTGCTGTAACAGTAAAAAAAGAAACTGCAGATTGGAAACCGGATGGAGAAACCAACGATAATTGGTGGAACAAGAATATAAATGCGAGCGGTGCATTTGTATATGAAGAATTTAAGGATAAAACATTAGATGCAAATTATGCATTTACAGTCACATTCGCAAAGAAACAGTTCACAATCACATATAAAATCAGTCAGAATGGAAAGCTAATTTTAAATAGTGATGCACAAAATGATAAAGTTGAAATCACAACCGAGAGTGGAGAAGACGGTAGCCGGAATGTTCCATATACAGATTCTGAGTACAAAATAAAAGCAGCTGTTACAGACAACAAGTATCATCTTACAAGTTTTAGAGTGGACAATGATGAAAGGCTTAATGAAAACGAAATAAATAACAGCTTAAAAGAGAAAGAATATATATTTTCAGAAGGAATAAAACAGGCACATAGTATAGAAGTGACAGCAGAAATTGATACGTACACAGTTTCTGTTACAACTGATGATGGAGGAATTGTTGAGGTTAATGGTTCCAGTGAAAAAAATATTATTGTAGATTCTGGAGCAGAAGTTGCAATCATTGTAAAACCAAATGAAGGTAAAACAGTAAAAATATTTTCGGTCAATGGTACGCCGATACAGGAAAATAATTTAACAGAGGATGAAGATGGAACAGCAGTCTATAAGATTGAAAACGTAAATGGTGACCAGAATGTAACTGCTGAATTTGAAGATATTCAAAATGAAAATAAAGATTCGTTGGCTCTTGCAGGTCTGAATCTGTCAGATAGTGGAGATAATCAAATAAAAGCGGATGAGGATGGAAACTATTATTCATCATCAGCCATTTTAAAATTTAAGGATGGAGCTAAAATCAGTCTTTCGCAATGGGGATTGGGCAAAACGGAACTCAACTTAACGGAAACAACTATCATTTCATCAGTGTATAAAGGTGGAATTATTGGCAGAAAGCAAATAAGTCTCAATCCGTCTGTGAAAATTGTGATTGATACAACAAAACCCAAAATTGAACTGAGTGACGATGAGAAAACAATTTGGAAAACGGAAGCAGACACAACAGTGGATATCACAGGTACAGCCGTGGATGAAAATTTGAAAAAGGTTGTCTGGTCAGAAACAGAACTTACACCGGATGATGTGTTGAATGGGGCACAGGAAGCAGCATTAAATGAAAATGGAAAGTTTGAAATAAGTGGCATTCAATTAGCAAAAAATCAGAACATTGATAAAATCTATATTTATGCCATTGACAAAGCAAAACAGTGTTCAGAAGCCGGAGTTATTACTGTATATCGGGACAGTGCAGCCCCTGAAATTAAGGAAGTGTCTCTGATTCCTGCTGATACAATAAAAAAATACGATTTTGGTAATTATTACAATACAAACATTAGAGTAAGCGTTACTGCGAAAGATGTGGATGTAAAAGACGGCAAAGCGGATTATCCGGCAGTTGGTGTGAAAGAAATTCGCGTATACAGTGATGATGATACAAAAGTGTATACCGGAACTGTAAGTACACAAGTAAGTGGAACAAGTGATGCAACGATAGAAGTTACGGTTCCATTGGAAGAAGCTGGTACATTTGCAAGCCTGAAAAAGGTTCATATCAAAGCAGTGGATGCATTAGGCAATGAGAGTAAGGCATATAAATTAACAGAAATTAAGAATCATAATGATATTTTATCGGATGATTTAATGCTGGAAAAAGATGCACCTGTAGTAAAGGTGACACCACAGGCAGATGGCAAATATGAAAATGCAAAAGATGGAAAGACAGAGTATTGGTACAAAGAGATCCCAGCGATTGCATGCGGGGTTACAGATCAAAAAGATCAGACTAACGGAAGTGGTCTTGCGGCGAGAACTTTGACCGTAAACGGAAATGAACTTACTTCGAAGAGAAAGAGCTTTGTGGAAAGTATTACAGGTAGTGATCAGATTGTGCAGGAGGATTCTCTTACACTTTCAGCAAGCGATTTGCAGGATGTACAGGAAGGCGAAAATACAGTTGTCACCACCTATACGGACATCGCAGGAAATAAAACAATTGACACAAAAACAATCTGTCTTGATACACATAAGCCAGATGTTACAAGATTTAACATTGAAAAGAAAGATGCATTAAAAATTTTAAATATTTTTACCTTTGGTAATTATGGAAATGGTGTGATCAAGGTTACTGTAACAGCAGATGATTTACACAGTGACGATGGTTCAGAAGTACCATCAGCCGGACTGAACGAAATTACATTATATGTAGGTGAAGAAGCTTATCAGACAAAGGAAGTCGGAAGCGATAATACAGCGGTATTTGAACTCCCGGCAGAGACTGTTTTAAATGAACAGAAAGTATATTTAGATAAAAAAATCAGTGCAATAGTTACGGATAACGTTGGCAACCAGTCTGAAAAGACACTTGTGACGACAGCAAATTCCAATGTGAAAAACAGCAATTTAATGATTGAAACAGTGAAACCGACCATTACATCTGTTTTATCGGCAGAAGGATATGTTGGAAAAAATGGAATCATCTATAACAATAGTGATACTGGAGTCAGCATTAAAGTAGAAGATAAAGATTCTGGAATTTATAGTGTGAAAGCCTCCGTTAATAACAAGGAGTTAGTGAACGTTTCTTATCCGGATCAGAAAACGGTTACGGAAAGCTATGAGATCAACACGAAGGATGCTGTCATTAATGCAGATACCAACAGCTATGATATGGTAATTACAGCCATTGACAATGCTGGAAATGAATATTCCAAAACACAGCGTGTCTACAAGGATATTACAGCTCCGGAAATTTTAAGCATTGATATGGAAGCAGCAGGAAATAAAGAAGCAGATGGAAGTGTTTCTTATACAGAGACGGATTATGGTTATTATTTTGTGGAAAATACAAAGGTGACTGTAACGGCTACGGACGGCTCCAAAGAAGGGGATTCCGGTGTAAAGGAAATCCACTATTATACGGTAGATGCCAATGGAACAAAAAGCAGTGAGCAGATTGTACAGGCAGATGCAGAAGGAAAAGTGACATTTGTGGTTCAGGCAGGATTTAAAGGACAGATTTATGCCTGCGCTTACGATATGTTAAATAATCACGAAGAAAGATATGTGACACCGAGCAGTCTGATCATTGAAACAGCCGAGCAGCATGCCCGTGAGAAACATATTGATTTTAACAAGGCGGCAGCTGCAAGCAAGGATGCAAAGGGAAATGAACTGTATGAAAAAGATGTAACGGTAGATGTTACAGTGACAGATACATTTTCGGGAATCCGTTCTGTGGAATGGACAGTGGAATCGCCTTATGATAAAGAAAACAATCAGTCAGGAAATGTGGAGATCAGTAATCAGGGTGCATTTTCCAGTGGAAATGCGGATGGCTGGAGTCAGACAAAAAAAGACAAAAACCTTGTTACAGAACTGAAAAAGTCATTCACTGTAAAAAATAACAGCAATGAGATAAAAATGCATATCAAAATGACAGACCGTGCAGGAAATACATCAGAAGACGAACAGATATTCAGTATTGATAAGACAAAACCGGAAATCAAAATTGCATTTGATAATGAGACACCGGATGCTGAAAATACAACCATGTTCAAAGAGAACAGAGTTGCTACCATTACAGTTACAGAACGTAACTTTGAGGCGGCAGATTTTAAAGCAGATATTACCAATACAGATGGTGTGATTCCTGAGTTGTCAGCATGGCAGACAACCGAAAATACGGAAAACCCGGATCAGAGTGTAAGTACGGCAACCATTACATTTGCAGAGGATGGTGACTATACGCTTTCGGTCAGTGGAAAGGATAAGGCAGCAAATCAGGCAGAGACAGTAAAAGCAGATGATTTTACCATTGATAAAACTCGTCCGGTGATTACGGTTACTTATGACAACAATAATGCAGTAAATGGCAATTATTATGCAGCAGTGCGTACAGCAACGATTCAGATTGAAGAACATAATTTCTCTGAAAACAGAGTAAGGATAACAGGAACAGCAACTGATAACGGAGCAGGAATCTCATTCCCACAGTCTGGCGGATTTACCGGAAATGGAGATGTTCATACCGCAACCATTACATGTGGTACAGATGGTTTATACAATTTTAATGTGGAATACACGGACATGGCAGGAAACATAGCTGAAACCTATACAGGGGAAGAATACTATGTGGATCTCACTGAACCGGAAATTGAAATTGTTGGTGTCGAAGATTATTCGGCAAATAATGGAGATGTTATTCCGCAGATCGTAATGTCAGATACAAACTTTGATACCAATGGTGTGAACATTGAACTGGTTGGTGCAAATCAGGGAAGTGTGGCACCGGAAGGCTCTTATACGAATCAGGGAAATGGAGAGACATTTACATTCCAGAACTTCCCGAAAGAGCAAAGCTATGACGACATCTATACGATAAATGCCACATTGACCGATATGGCTGGAAATGAGAGCAATGCAACAGTTACGTTCTCCGTAAATCGCTTCGGATCAGTTTACGTGTTTGATCAGACCTTAAAGGATATTGAAGGAACTTATATTCAGAACGAGATTGATGTCAAGTTAAAAGAAGTGAACGTAGACAGTCTGGAACATGACAAAATCAAAGTAGTAGTAGATACAAACGGAACACCGAGAACATTAGAAGAAGGTATTGATTATCAGGTACAGGAATCTGGTGGAAACGGACAATGGTATCAGTATGATTACACCATCAACAAGTCTCTTTTTGCCGGGGATGGACGCTACATTGTAACGCTGTATTCAGAGGATATTGCTGGAAATGTCAATGAGAACATTGATGAATCCAAAGAAGCAGAGATTTCATTCGGTGTTGACAAAACAGCTCCTGTCGTTATTCCGATTGATGTTGAGAGTAATGCCCAGTATCCTGTGGATACGAAAGCAGCGAATGTGACAGTCAACGACAACCTGGTATTAGATAGTGTTGAGATTTATATTGGTGATAAAAAATGTGATTATACAGTGGATGGTGAAAACTATCAGTTCAATATCCCAAACAATACGAAAAAACAGGATGTCACAATTATGGCTGTGGATGCAGCTGGCAATAAAACAAACTATGTCTTAAATGGAATTCTTGTAACAACCAACACATTCATCCGTTGGTATAACAATAAGCCATTGTTTGCAGGTTCTATTGCGGGTGCAGCAGTAGTAACAGGCGGTGGCGTTGGCGCAGCAATTGCACTGCGAAGCGGACGTATCAAAATAAGACGTAAGAGAAAATAAAAAAGGACTGAGAGATATGGCAAAGTATCGCATAGTATCAAAGGGAAATTTAGTTACGATTAAAAGTAAATTATCATTTGGGGAACAGATCAATGAGCGGGAAATCAATATTTTTGAACAACAGATTTTCCGCGGCTGTTTCAGACCGAGACAGGAAGGAAAAAAGACGATTATCTACACAGCACCAGATGTGGTACCTCTTATATCATATCTGAAAAAGGGTGTGGATGAAGAAACGTTTTTTCTGCTTGTGGCGCAGACAATTGAGATGACTAAAAAAATTGAAATGAATGGGTTGTATCTGCATAATCTCATGTTACAGCCGGAAATGGTGTTTGTATGTGAAAGAACCAGGGAAGTGTTCTTTGTATATCAGCCGATCAATAGCAGAATTACGAGTGGAAATGTTTATGCGTTTCTTGCAGATACCGTACAGTATGCAGGCAGATATGGAAAAGAGCCAGAGCAGTTTCTGAAGGAATTCCAGGCATTCCTCAATGATACAAAGAATTATAAAATAGAGGACATTGAGAGATATATCCGCGAAAAATGTCCACAGGCACTCCGGAAAATCGTAAAAGCAGAGACGGGAAAAAGTGGTTACATCACAAATGACCGTTCATCCTATGAAAGACATTATCACAGTGACAGTAACGATGAAGGTGGAACGACATTACTGATGGAGGAGGATGAAAGCGGTACAACCCTTTTGACACAGCAGGAGGATGACGAGGGAGACACAACTCTTTTGCAGCAGGAGGAAAGATATCCAATTTTAGAGAGAATCAGCACAGGGGAGAGCGTGACTGTCAGAAAAAATATTTTTAATATCGGTAAGGAAAAAGAAAATGATTTTACAATAATAAATAATAAGGCGGTCAGCCGTAGACATGCGGTAATTGAGCGTATAAATGGAACTTATTATCTTATGGATAAAGGTTCAACGAACCATACATATCTGAATGGAGAAATGCTGGATGCTGAAAATTCTTATGTGCTTTCGGATCATGACAGTATTCAGATTGCAGATGAAGAATTTACATTTTATTTTGATTAGGAAGTGAAAAAATGGACGAGTACTTTGCAGATAAATTGACAGAAATTCAAGACACTGAAGACACTGCCTACTTATTGGAAAATAATGAGATCTTTTATGACGTTGGCTATAAAGTGATGCAGAATCAGGAAAATGCCAACCTGTTAAGGTGTCATAGAATCAAATATAATGGAAAAATAAAACTAATTTATTTCACTAGAGAATATACATCACTGGAGGATTACATTGCATCTTCGGATATGGATACGATCTTAAATGCGATTCGCAGTCTGCTCGAAGCTTTAATTCAGATTGAAAATCTTGGATTTTTAAATATGGCATGTATTGATAATCGCCTTAGCCATATATATGTAGAGTCTGGCACGAATAATGTGAAGATCATTTATTTGCCTGTAAATATAACGGGTGTTCATAAAAATAAAAATGAATTTGACAATGAAATAAAGGCTCAGCTGGTGCAGAAAATAGAACGGATAGGAATGATGGATCATCCGAAAATGCGTCAGGTGATAGATGCGTTGGAGGATGGAACATTAAAACTTCATGACATTAGTACACGTATACAGGCGGAAAAACCTGTAATGCATAGAAATACAAAAAATACTTCTGCAGATCCCAATATTGGGCAGAAAAAGATAGTGGATATGCCGGACATGAATCAGATATCAATACAATCCATAGATGGGCAGTTTCACTTTGTTGTTTGTGAAAATGAATTCCTGATAGGAAAAAGCAGAGAAAGAGTTCAGGGTGTGATAACAGGAAATAATGCGGTCAGCAGAGTTCATTGCAAAATCGTAAGGCAGAATGGCAGCTATTTTGTAGTGGATATGGGAAGCTCCAATGGTACTTATGTTAATGGAAAAAGAATACAGCCAAATGTGCCAGAGCCTATTTCAGACAGAAGTCAGCTGAGAATTGCAAATGCAGAATTTATAGTACGAGGATAAAAAAATGAGTAAGCCATTAATCATTATTGCAGATACAGATGAGCTGTATCTGCAGAATCTGGAAAGAAAATTTTTGGAAGAGTTTGATGACCAGATAGAGTTAGAAATCATATCTGATCCGGTCTATTTTGAACAACGTTTTGAGACACCTGTTTCGGTGGAAATCCTGGCTGTTTCAGAAGCACTATATTCAACAGGACTTCAAAGGCATAACATTTCCAATCTGTGTGTGTTAGCAGAAGAACAGGAGAATGGAAGCACGGAGGATTTGTCTGTAAACAGAGTGTATAAATATCTGGGTATCAGGGAACTTTTCAATGAACTGACTTATCAGAGCAGGGATCGGCTGACGGAATCACAGACACAGGAACATAAGACACAGATCATTTCTTTTTATTCTGCAATCGGGGGAACAGGAAAGACAGCATTATCTGTCGGACTTGCACGGTGTCTGTCAGAAAAACATAAGAGAGTTTTCTACGTAAATACAGAATCTGTGCAGGATTTTTCTTATTATCTTGAAAACAAAACCGGTATGCCGAATGAAGGGTATCGTGTCATGAAAAATGAACAGGAACATATGTATCAGAATGTTCGTTTTACATTAAGAAAAGAAGGATTTACATATCTGCCTCCATTTAAATCAACGCTCGATGCAAGAAATCTTGATTTTACGATCTATCGAAAATTAATACAGTCAGCGCAAGACAGTGGAGATTATGACTTTATTATTGTGGATGTGGAAGCAGGATACAGCAGATGGAGAATACAGTTACTGCAGGATTCTGATAAAGTGATGCTTATTACGTTACAGGATGATGTCTCAACGAACAAAATGCGCTATATCACAGAGTGCCTTGATTTCGGAGATCATGAAAAATACATGGTCATTTGTAACAAATACAGTGAAACAAGAGACAACCAATATGTTCAGTCGGGATTACAGTCAGAGTTTTCCATCAGGGAATATATTGATGAAGTGAGTACCCCATTGTTAACTGCAAGACAACTTGCACAGTTAAATGGGATAGAAAAAGTGTCATACATGTTTATTTAGATAAAGCAAGATGGGGAGGAAAGAGATGTTTAGAGATTTTTCGGATGAAGCAAAACAAAAACTTTTAAAGTATGTTGACGAAGTGACGGCAGACGGTACCTGGGACAGGGTAAAAGACTGGTTTGGAGATGCCGGACTGACCATACAAAGCTGGCTCGGACAGCTCAGCATCCAGAACTATGTCAATGACGTAGACACCTACCATAAAAAAGTACTCGATAAAAATAACACCACGGCAAAGCAGATCGGGGAGATCTTTTCGAACGTGCAGGCAGTGGATACCAAATACCTCAGCATCGCAGGAAGTGAGGCAGCCTGCGGGGATGACATCATAAAACTGATCAGTGACCTTGCCAGTGCCATTGACCCGAATGGAGGGAACATGGACATGGGAAGGATGAAGGGTGTTCTGGATGCAGATGTCGAGAACATACGCAATGCCAGGGCGACGGCTGAGAGGGCAGTCGAGGAAAAAATGCTCGGAACTGAGGCAGAGGGCTGCATGAACAGCGAAGACCCGGTCAACCTGAGCACCGGAAACTTCATCTATGAGCATGAAGACTTAAAAGTGGGAGGGGAGATACCATTATCGTTCCACCGTTATTATAATTCCAAAGACCGCCGCAGCGGTGTGCTTGGAGACTGCTTTTTGCATAATTACCAGACAGCCATCGAAAAAGAAGAGAACGGAGCCGTCAGGGTGCGCCAGGCAGACGGACAGGTCAACCATTATGACAGGACAGTTTCAGAAAACGGCAGGGAGGAACTGACAGGAAGAAATACAGCACTCGAATCCTTAAAAGAAACGGAAACAGGATACGTGCTCGAACATCCGGGCACGGAGATTATATCGTTTGACGGGGACGGAAAGATGCTCCGGAAAGAAGACCGGAACGGAAGGGGTATATCTTTTTCCTATCTCGAAGATGGAAAACTTGAAAAAGCGGAGGCAGACAATGGGAGCAGCCTGACCTACTCTTATAATAAAGAAGGACAGCTTGAAAAAGTGGCCGACCACACCGGACGGAGCGTGCAGCTGGCATACAGGGAAGGAAAACTCGAAAAGGTGACAACGGCATCCGATGCAGAATACCGCTATGCCTATGGGGAAAACGGAAGGATAACAGAGGTGGAGAATGCCCGCAGGGTCACCGCCGTGAAGAACACCTATGACAGGAGGTTCCGCATCATCCGCCAGGAATTCCCGGACGGCGGGACGATGGAGTTTTCCTATGATGACAAAAACCGTCTTGTCACGCTGACCGAGCGGAACGGGAGCAGGATCATCCATGTGCATGATGACCGTTACCGCAATACCGAGACCATTTACGGGGACGGGACGAGGGAGCATTATCTCTATAATGAAAAAAACCAGTGTATCAGCATGACAGACAGGCTTGGCAGAACGACGAGAATGGCGTATGATAACCGTGGGAACCTCACACAGACCGTGGATGCCCTAAAACGCAGGGTCAACTATACCTATGATGCAGATTGTCATCTTATCAGTGTAAGTATTAACGGAAAAGAACGTCTGAAAAACCATTATGATGGGAAAGGTAATCTGATCGGCACGGAAAATCTGTACGGAAACAGAATTACCGTGATAAATAATGGGGCAGGAAGACCGGAAACAATCACTTATGCAGATGGAAGCGTTTTGGAGATTGGATATGATGAAAGCGGAAACATCGTACAGTTAAAGGATGTAACCGGGAATGTGACAACTTATGGTTATGATGCCTTAAATCGTGTGATTGAGACAGTAGATGCAAATAGGAACGTGACACGTTATACCTATGATGCAGCAGACCGTGTCACAGCCGTGACCGATGCCATGGGAAACCGGAGGACATACACCTATAATGCGGGCGGAAAGATTGAGACTATAACGGACTTTGACGGAATGCAGGCAACATTTACCTATAACCCGCTCGGAAAAGTGGAGACCTACACAGACAAGGAGGAACACCGGGCAAGCTTTGCCTATGACCGGATGTGGAACATCAGTTCCGTGACAGGACCGGACGGCGGGATACAGAGGTATGAGTATGACGGGGACAGCCGCCTTGTAAAACAGGTGCTCCCGATGGGAGGAGAGATATCCTATGCCTATGACGCGGCAGGCAACCGGACAGGGATGACAGATGCGGCAGGCAACACCACCCGCTACCGCTATGATGCCGTAAACCGCCTGACAGGGGTGACAGGACCGGACGGGGCAGAGACCGTGTATGAATATGACCGGGAGGGAAACCTCATAAAAGAGACCAATGCATGCGGACAGACAACCAGCTACACCTATGATGCCTTAGGGAGAAGGACCAGTGTCACGGATGCGGCAGGTGCCACCACCAGTGTATTCTATAATGAGATGGGAAAGGCAGAACGCATCTGCCATCCGAACGGGAGCAGCACCGTCTACGGATATGAAAAAGGCGGAAGGCTGAAGAGTGTGCGCTACCCTAACGGTGCAGGGGAGGACTACAGCTATGATGCCAAGGGAAACCTCACAGGGCGTGCCACCACGGCGGGGGAACGCTACTGTTACGGCTATGACTGCCTTGACCGCATCATATCCATTGAAAACCCGGCAGGAGGTGTGGCATATTTTACCTATGATGCACTTGGACGTGTAACGAAAGCAGAAGATGAAAAGGGAAATGTTACCTGTTATGAATACACTCCAAATGGCAATCTTGCAAAAGTGACAGATGCGTTGGGAAATGAAACATTTTATCAGTATGATGCAATGGGACAGCTGGTACAGACAAGCTGTACAGGAGCCAATGGGGAAGAACCACAGAATACAGTCTATACCTGGGATAAAGAAGGTCATGTGACCACCGTGACAGACCCTTTAGGGGATATAGAACGCTATACTTATGACCCGGCAGGAAAAATGAGGGCAAAAGTAGACAAAGATGGTTATGAGACTACCTTCCATTATGGCACAAATGGTCAGGTGGAGGAAATCTGTTATGCGGATGGAAGAAAAGTATCCTTAACTTATAATGCCATAAAGCAGCTTGAGGAAGTAAAAGACTGGCTCGGCAC
>OGGB01001599.1_pt1 | contig 15013 bp, 9 predicted proteins | sample 1571111 | NCBI WGS metagenome assembly OGGB01 (sample SAMEA2582067, study PRJEB24529) | metagenome | biome: Human gut stool | place: China | collected 2011
TCTGTCTGCCACCATTGCAGCATTCCTTGATACAGGTGCACTGAAACGGTTTCCCGGATACATATAAGCCTCATCTGCTTCCCGTTCTGCCTCATCAATAACGCAGTTAGAACAGTTATGGCAGTTGTATCTTCCACCCTTTGGATTGTCTGGTCTTTCTCCAAAATATTTAAGTATATACTCTCTTAAACAGCCTGATGTCTTGCAGTAATCGACCATTGCATTAAGCCTTCTTTTATCAAGAATCATAAGCCGTGCCTGTTCTTCTGCATCCATATCAGGATTAGGCTCTCTGTGTTCTATGAAAAACTTATTTATCATAATATCCTGTGGAGAATACAACAGTACGCATTCTGAATCCTCTCCATCTCTTCCGGCACGTCCAGCCTCCTGATAATAATTCTCTATACACTGCGGCATATTATAATGAATTACAAATCTTACATTTGACTTGTCAATTCCCATTCCAAATGCATTAGTTGCAACAACAACTGGCTTGATATCATATATAAATGAATCCTGATTTTCTTTTCTTTCTTCTGCTGAGAGACCCGCATGATACTTAGTCACAGAAAGTCCGTTAGCATTAAGCATGTCATAGACTTTTTCAACATTTTTTCTTGTAGCACAGTATATAATCCCACTATCCTGTCTGTGGCTTACAAGGTAATCAAGTATATATAAATCCTTGTCCTTAATATGCTTGACCTTGAATGTCAGATTGCTTCTGTCAAAACCTGTCGTAAGTATTACAGGTCTTTCGAGTGAAAGAATCTGCAATATATCATCTCTTACTTTGCTTGTCGCTGTAGCTGTAAACGCGCTTATTATAGGACGCCTTGCCAGTTTCTTAACAAAAGACAATATATTCAGATAACTTGGTCTGAAATCCTGCCCCCACTGTGATATACAGTGAGCTTCATCTACAGTAATCATAGATATCTCTACATGCATGGCAAAATCAAGAAAGCCCCAGGTTTCCAGCCTTTCAGGTGCAACATATATAATTTTATACCGTCCCTGCTTTGCAAATACGAGTGCCTTAGCTATCTGATTATCTGTAAGAGAACTGTTAATATAAGCTGCATGTACACCTGCCTGATTAAGTGCTCCAACCTGATCCTTCATTAGCGATATAAGTGGAGATACAACAAGAGTAATGCCGGACATTAACAATGCCGGCACCTGATAACATAATGATTTTCCCGCACCTGTAGGCATAATTCCTAACACATCCTGCCCTGCAAGAATAGCATCAACTAACTTTTCCTGACCCGGACGAAATGAATCATACCCAAAATAATGCTTTAAAATTCCGTATTTATCCATATATCACTCTCTTTTCAATCTTCTCTTACTTTCATACATTCTCTTATCTGCTCTGCTTCTTGTATCTTCAAAGTTCTTATCTGTCTTTATATCATATTCAGCATAACCACATGCAATCTGCACATTAAGGTCTTTGATTCCAAGTTCCTTTTCTGCATACTTTTCAAGTTCTCTTAGCTGCTTTACATGTCTTCCAATATCAAAGCTTTTTTGCTTCTGATTAATTACAGTACAGAATTCATCCCCACCTATACGATAACATTTACCATGTCTGCCAAATATCTCTTTAATAATTCTGGCTGATGCCTGTATATAGGCATCTCCTGCTGCATGCCCCAGATTATCATTACACCACTTAAGGTTATTAAGGTCAAATGTCACTATAGAATATCCTTCATAATCAGAAGTTTCCTGTTCCCACTCTTCAAATGCAAAGCGATTATAAACCCCTGTCATAGTATCAGTTACAGCCATCTCTTTGTAGAAATCCACCTTCTGGCCTTCTTTAATCTTCTCAAATGCTTCTGATATGCTCTCATAACCAAGCACAATAATAAATATAAGAATACCCAGTTTTCCTATAAGATCTGTCTGCTGCATTCCCTTATAATATGCAATAAGATCAACAATCATAGAAATTCCAAGTGCAGCCGCGCCAATAATATTAGCCTTTACTTTCCTGTCAAAGCCTTTAACCCATACTCTTTTAATAAGAACTGTACAGAAATATACAAGTGACATAACAAGCATCACATGTATAATGTACACGCTGTTCTTAAACTCACACACACCTGTTATATGACATACAAGCAGTATTACAGCTGTTGCAGCATATATGGCGCACAAGATATTATTCAGAGCACTTTTCCCTATCTGGAAAAAATTCTTCTCTGCCTGCATAAAAGGAATAGGTATCATCATTAGCAGTACATACCCTATCAGTGAACCTATCTTCCTGTTCTCCACAAGAATCGTTGCAATATCAGTCTCATTAAGAGCCCATGCACCTATAATCATTGCAAATATACCAAAATAAAACAGTGCTTGTGTCTGTGCAATCTTCTTTCTGCAGAAAATCCATAATATAATCATAGCAAATCCAACTATTATTATAAACGAACTAAGTACTGCTGATGGCAGCGATTTCGCAATAAGCTCTTTTATAAGTTTTGTCTCGTCACCATATTCAAATGTTGTTCCTCTTATCTTATGACCAGCATATACATTAGTAAGCCTTACGATTATATCTGTTGTATATGGTGGAATGTTCACAATCGTATAATTAGTTCCAGTGGTTGTTCCATATACAGACCTATGTGCTTTTATATAATATATAAGTCTTCCACCTGCATATACTTCTACTTCCTGATGCCTGCTTACAAATGCCAGTGCATTATTATTTCCTGCACTTGCTCTAATCTTCACATGATATTCAATTGTGTCATCTCCAATATATCTTGTATCCTCTGGTTTAACTACGACACTCGTTCTTTTATCTGCCGGTGTCACCTTATCTACAGTGCTGAATATAAATCCTGAAGCCATAAAAAGCAGAAATCCTAATAAAAATATACAGTAAAAAATCCTGTTAACTAATTTAATTCTTTTCATAAAAAAAGCCTTTCAGCCGTACTATAGTGTTATCCGTAATAAATCTAACCCTATAATACAGTAGAATGGCTTTATTTTCAAATGATTTTTTGTTGTTCTGTATTTTGTACACTATTCGCAAAGTTTTAAAACTGCATAGCACTACAAGTTACTATTATATACTTTTAGCAAGTTCAGTTGGATTCTCTGAAAACTTCAAAGCTACATCCCTTGAAATAACTCTTGTCTTAACAAGATTAGCAAGGGAATAGTTCATTGTGTGCATACCTGTCTGCATATTTGACTGAAGAACGGTCTGAATCTGATTAGTCTTCTTCTCTTTAATAAGATTAGATACTGCTGTATTATTAAGCATAATCTCTGTTGCAGCAATTCGTCCTTCCTGCTCTGCACGAGGTACAAGTGTCTGTGTTACAACTCCAGTTAATACAGATGCAAGCTGTATTATAAGTGCAGACTGTGCCTCAATAGGGCATGCACTGATTATACGCTCAACTGTCTGTGTAGCGCTTCTTGTATGAAGTGTTGATAATACAAGATGTCCTGTTTCAGCAGCTGTAATTGCTGCATTGATAGTCTCATAATCTCTCATCTCTCCCACAAGAATAACATCCGGATCTTCACGAAGTGCTGAACGAAGTGCTGTAGCAAAATCAGGTACATCTCTTCCTACCTGTCTCTGATGTATCATAGATTTCTTAAACCCATATACATACTCTATAGGATCTTCTACTGTTATAATATGTCTTGACATATTGTTGTTAATATAATCAATCATAGCTGCAAGTGTTGTAGACTTACCACTTCCTGTAGGACCTGTTACAAGAATAAGACCAGACCTTTTCTCAACAAGCTTAGAAAAAAGTTTTCCTGAATGTCCCAATTCTTCAAACGACGGTATAACAGAATCAAGAAGACGGATACTTGCTGCAAGATTTCTTCTCTGATGATATATATTAATTCTTAATCGTCCACCAGACTCATCAGTAGATGCCACGTCAATATCTTTTCCTGCCTGAACATTCTGTATATCTTCATCACCAAGAATTGAGAATATCATCTCTTCTGTTTCTTCTATCGAAGGTGTTATATCAAGAAGCTCAAGTTCACCATATTTTCTTACCGCAACCGCTTCTCCTGCAGTAATATGCAGATCTGAACACCTGTTATCTCTTGCGTATTTAATTAATTCTTTTAATTCCATGTTCCCCTCCCATACATTTTGTTCATTAGTATGAACCACAATAAAATACTACCATAATAAAAATGCATATTCAATCACACTTTTATCCCATTTTTCTTACATATATCATTAAGGCAGCATCTTTCACAGTGTGGCGTAGTACGCGCCGTACATACCTCTCTTCCGTGGTCTACAAACCGGTGGCATAATCCACTTCCTTCTTCTGGCGGGACTATCTTCCACAATGCCATCTCAACCTTCTTAGGCTCTTTCTCGTCTTTTACAAGACCTATTCTGTTACAAAGCCTTATACAGTGTGTATCTGTAACAATTGCCGGCTTTCCGAACACATCACCCATAATAAGATTGGCACTCTTCCTTCCAACTCCAGGAAGCTTTAATAATTCTTCCATGCTGTCAGGAACTTTATCATTATACTGTTCATGAAGCATGCGCATACATGCACATATATCCCTTGCCTTGCTTTTTCCAAGACCGCAAGGTCTTATAATCTTTTCAATCTCTTCTGGAGATGCTGCAGCAAGTGATGCTATATCAGGATATTTTTCATACAACCCCTTAACCACAACATTTACTCTTGCATCAGTGCATTGTGCCGCAAGTCTTACGCTTACAAGCAGTTTCCAGGCATCATCGTAATCAAGACTGCACTCCGAATCCGGATATTCTGCCTTTAATCTTCTTATAACCTCTAAAACAAGTTCTTTCTTAGTCATAGATTACGCATCTTTCTTCTTATAATTAGCAATTCCGAATATTGCAAGAAGCAATACACACGCAAATATCATCCAGCCAACAAGATAACCTGTTCCCCTTGGTTTAAATGTATCATAATAACCCTTAAGGTATACAACCACTATAATAGCCGGAAGTATATAACTCATATAGAATCTTAACCATTCAGGAAGCTTAGGTCCTTTTCCTTCATTAGCTTCTTTTCTGAAGCCTTCCCATCCCCAGCCGTTCTTCTTGGTACAGAATAATACAAATATCATGCTTCCGAGAGGAAGCAGATTATATGAAACAAGGAAATCCTCAAGATCCATAATTGAGCTTCCCGGACCAATAGGCTGGAAAGCTGCAAGCTTGTTAAAGCCTAATACCGCAGGAAGTGAAAGCAGTATCATGAATATAACATTACCTGCAACAACCTTTTTCCTTGAAAATCCCTTAAGATCAATATAAAAAGCAATAATGTTCTCAAATACAGCAATTACAGTTGATAATGCTGCAAATGACATGAATACAAAGAATGCTGTTCCCCATATTCTTCCCCCCGCCATATGATTAAATATGTTAGGCAGTGTTATAAATAAAAGTGATGGACCGGCACCCGGAGCAACACCATATGCAAAGCATGCAGGAATAATTATGAATCCTGCCATAAGAGCAACAAATGTATCAATCAGAATGATATTAACAGCCTCTCCACCTATTGTTCTGTCTTTCTTTAAGTAGCTTCCAAATATCTCCATTGCGCCAATGCCTACACTAAGTGTAAAGAATGCATGTGTCATGGCATCAAATATAACCGGTCCTAAACCTCTTGATTTAATAGCATCCAGATTAGGCACCATATAGAATTTAACACCTTCTGATGCATTAGGAAGTACAAGTGAATGAACTGCCAGTACCACAATAAGGATAAGAAGAAGTAACATCATAACCTTAGTAATCTTCTCAACGCCCTTCTGTAATCCTAATACACATACACCAAACGAAAGTAAAACTGCAACAATCATCCAGATTGTCATTGTACCAGGCTGTGAAAGCATAGTTCCAAATGCTCCTGAAACCTCATCTGGCTCTAAACCTGCTAACGAACCTCTTGCCTCACGCCATGCATAATAAAGCATCCATCCTGCAACCATAGTATAGAAAGCCATTAATACGTAGCTTCCTACTACCGATACCCATTTGAAATGATGCCATTTACTTCCCTTAGTCTCCAGTTCTTCAAATGCCCTTGCAGCACCTTTACCGCTTCCTCGTCCTACTGTGAACTCCGCACACATAATAGGAAATCCAAGAATTGCAAGAAATACAAGATAGATAAGCACGAATGCCGCACCACCATTTTCCCCGCATATGTATGGAAATTTCCACACATTACCAAGTCCCACCGCACAACCGGCAGACACTAAGATAAAGCCGAGTCGCGAGCCGAATTTTTCTCTCTCTTTCAAAATAAAACCTCCATCGTTAATATATTTACATTAATTAAGATTGTATCATATATTACTATATTTTCACAGCCAATTATTTCATACTCTGACTGACTTCTGATGTAATAGTCTGACCGCCCTGTTCATTCCATTCTTTTACAAATGTATCAAAGTAAGATATATCTTCTTCTCCGCTTATAATCTTTAAATATGCCTCTTTTTCTTTAGCCTTAAGTCTCCACCAATGGCTCTTCATTGTGTCTGTGGTCTTAAAATAAAGCGAGTCAACTACCTTTATATTATCCTGTGCAATAAGGCTGCATGCCTTAATTCTTGACATATACGCTGCCCATTGCGTACTTGTTTTGTTAGCATTCTTAATATACTCACTGCATGCATCATAAAATGAACGCTCAAGAAGTTCCAGACTGTCAGGATTCTTTCTTCCTGAAATTGCGGCATCTATATTCCTGTAACATATTGAAAGTGCATTATTATAATCAACATTTATTGATAAAGGTCTTGCCGTAGGTTCAACATTAAGCTGATAGTAATTCTTGAATTCTTCTGAGTCTGTACAGTCAAATCTTACTTTATCAAACATAACGCTTATCATCTTTGCTGCAATCTCAGGATGTTCATAGCCCTTTCTTACAACAACATATTTGTAACACGGGTTCTGGCTGTGATAACTCGTTGTTCCATCAGAATCCGTTGCTATTAAATATGGCTGCCAGTTTGCATCCGGATTCCTGCTTACTGCATTAGCAAGCGGATTATTCGGTGCCCACCATGGTCCGAAAAACGAGCCACACAGACCATTCTCTATAAGCTCACATATATTGGTTGATGTTCTCAGAAGGAAATCATTATCTATAATACCCTGATTATACAGGCTGCTTATATACGAAAGTGCTTCTTTTGCCTCATCTGTAACCGAACCATATACAATCTCACCATCATCATTCATTATCCACTGCTTTGGATACGCCCCAAAGCAGGCAAATATTATATCCAGCAGAAATTCACTGCTGTAACCACATTCACCTGTCACATCTGTATCCACTGCAAGCCCCACTGTATTAGGTTTTCCGGATGCATCCACACCATTATTTCCAGGGTCTTCTGATATAAAATGCTTCACTATATTAACAACATCATCAATAGTGTGTGGCTCTGACAATCCAAGCTTATCCATCCAGTCTTTTCTTAACCACACAAGATTAGGTCCATCTGTTATATTAGTCTCCGGCAGTGCCATTATCTTTCCATCATATGTAACCATATCCTTAAGTGAATCGCCATAGCTTTCATACATTTTCCTGATTCTGTCACTTATACAGTTATTGTAGCTTTCTGTAAGGTCCTCTATAAGTCCTGCTCCCACTAACTGTTCAACCTCATCCTGACTTGATACAACCATGATATCCGGCAGGCTTCCCATTGAGATTGCCATTGAAACATTAGTGTCATACTGGCTGTCGTTTGCTTCAAATACATCAACATTCTGCACATTAATCACAGACTTAATATAGCGTGTGTACGCATTATCTGTATATGTGTCATTCTCTGGCATATTGGAATTATTAACACTTGTCATCTTTCCAAGTGTATATTCTATAGTCTCGGGGTAAGCCCCGAATGGCGTTGTCCTCGCCTCTTCCATTCTCGCATTGTATTCTTCATTATCATTAGACGCAAAACCAGCCGGGCTTTTACACCCGGCTAATATAAGCATTATTCCTGTGACACCAAATGCCACACATTTTTTTAATGTTTGCTTTAATCTATTCATATATCTAACCCTTCACTGCACCTGTCATGCTTTCATTATAACATCTTTGCATAATCATAAACAAGGCTGCAATTGGAATTGATATAAGAACTGCTCCTGCTGCAAATCTTGTGTACCATACATCAACATACTCCTTTTCAAGCATCTGCCACAAGCCGATTGCTACGGTATAATACTTCGCATTTGCCCTGCAGATTACTCTTGCAAATATGAAATCTACCCAAGGTGCTATGAATGATGTAAGTATTGTATACACTATAATTGGTTTACTAAGAGGTATTGTTATCTTGGTAAATACCTGCCACTTCGTTGCTCCATCTATCATAGCAGCCTCATCTATTGTCTTAGGGATAGTATCAAAGAATCCCTTTGCAATGTAAAACTGTATTCCTGATGATGCTGAATATACAAGCACAAGTGCAACTCTTATCATTGCTCCTTCCGAAAGTCCTACTGCTTTAAGTATATAATATACAGCAACCATCGCCATAAATGCAGGGAAAAGTCCAAGTATCATTGCAATATTCATCATTACTTTTCTCATCTTAAACTTAAGCCGTGACATACAGTAAGCCACTGACAGAACAAAAAATGTAGATATAATACACGAGAATACTGCTACTATCAGTGTATTGGTAAACATTCGTGGGAAATTAAGTATTCCTGTATCTGTAAAAAGCTTTAAGTAATTATCAAATGAATACTGCTTTGGGAAGAAGGAGCTTGTATAAGCGCCCTTCTGTGCCCTGAAGCTTGTGAGGATTATCCAGAAAAGAGGACTTACCCACACTATCGCTAATATTGTAAGCACTGTATGTGCCAGTATATTTTTAATAGTCTTTTTCTTTTTCACTGGAATCCCTCCTCATCTTTATACGCTTTCGTTCTTCTGTATACAAGCAGTGAACCAATCGCTAAGAATATGAATGTCATAATACCGATAACAGCACCAAGATTATAATACTGGTAATCTATTGTCATCTTGTACAGCCATGTTACCAGAAGGTCTGTCTTTCCTGCTGTTGCACCTGCCATAACAGGATCTCCCTTAGTCAGCAGATAAACAATGTTAAAGTTGTTAATATTAGCAGTAAATGTAGTGATAAGATATGGTGCCGTTACAAATAACATATATGGCATTGTTATCTTAAAAAACTTGACAAATCCATTAGCTCCATCTACATCTGCTGCCTCATACAACTCCATAGGTATATTCTGTAATATACCTGTAACCTGCAGAATAGTATATGGAATACCTATCCACAGATTTACCACGATTACTGTGATTCTTGCCCAAGTCGCATTTGTAAAGAATGGCAGTGATTTTGTTATCCATCCTGCATTCTTTAAAACAACATTTACAATTCCATCCTGTGCCAGCATGCTTCTGACAATAAGAAGTGAAACAAACTGTGGAATTGCGATTGAAAGTATAAATATAAATCTCCAGAAAGCCTTGAATTTCGTACCTTTTCTGTTGATAAGCAGTGCAACAAGTATTCCGAATATGTAATTAAGAAATGTTGCAAATATTGCCCACACTATAGTCCAGCCAAATACTGACCAGAAAGACTGTCCTATCATGCTTCCTGAATCGAATATCTGCTTGAAATTCTCAAGTCCTACCCAGTCGAAAAGCACCAGATGGCTGTCAACCTTACTATAATTAGTGAATGCCATGCTTATCATGAAAATAAGCGGAAGTATTGTGAATATAAGCACACCTGATACCGGGAGTGTAAGCAGCAGCTTATGAAGATTCTCATTAAACAGCGACTTCACGTCTTCTGCAAATGTGTTTATATGCTTTCCTTTTTCCTTTAACAGCTCCAGCTTATATGAGCTTTTTACAGCACCCGCTGCAACTATTATATAAGCTATAATAATGAATATTGTTGCTATTCCATACAGAAGTATAAGAAGTGAATTATCACCTGCAACATACTCATATATTCCAAGCTTCTCATTCCAGACCTCCTGCTGCGGTCTGCTTCCAAGACCTGGAAGCATCGCAAGGCAGTTAATTCCATTCATAATCATAAAGCATACAAAGGCTGCTTCTATAGCTATATACATAATTCCCTTTATAATCTGCTTTCCTACAAGATTACCAAGTCCTGGAATCAGAATGCTTAACTTCGTAAATATATTTCCTTTTCTAAATGATTCAGTGAACTTAACTGCCATTATGCGCCACTCCTTTCAGCATTTAATCCCTATCAATTATTTTGCGATTGATGTATTAATCTGCTTATAGAAATCCTGTGTCTTAGCTGCTGCATTATCTGCTGTTATTTCACCATTTACGATTGCCTTAGCAAAGTTCTGTGCAGGTGCCCAGTAATCATTCATGCCTGTTACTGTTGGCTGGATTACTGATGTCTTGTTAAATGTATCATTCTGTGCTGTTACAAGTGCATCCTTCTTTACTTCATCAGTTGCAAGAAGCTCTGTATTACAAGGAATAACACCTCTTAATTCATAGTGCTTCTTCTGTGCATCCTTGCTTCCAAGATACTTTGCAAGTGCAACTGCTACCTGCTGATACTTGCAGTTAGGATTAACTGCGATTGCCTTAGAACCTGCAAATGCTAACATCTGCTTGTCTTTTCCACCAATCTTTACTGTAGGAAGTGAAACTGCTCCAAATTTGTCTCCAAGAATCTCTTTAACACTCTTATAATCCCATGATCCTGAGAAGTAAGCTCCAACTGAACCATCTCTTAAACCAGCGATACCAACGCCCTGAAGGTCATTAACAAAGTTAGGATTATTTACAAGTGAAACCATTGCCTGTGTTGCCTGTGTTCCCTTATCTCCTGAGATATCAACACCGGCTGAATTATCTTTTCCGTCTTTTCCAAAATATGTACATCCATTAGCAAGGAAGAATGATGACATATACCAGCCCTCTGTAATATTGAAAGCTACCTTATCCTTCTGAAGCATTTTATCAAGGCTCTTTACATCACTGTCTGTGAATTTGCTCTTGTCATAGTACATAAACCATGTGTTAGTTGTGAATGGTACTCCGTATACAGCTCCATCTACTGATACTGAATCCACAATTGCATCTGAGTTAGTTTTCTTAACATAATCTGCTGTCTCTCCACCAAGCTTTGCAATAGCATTAGCATCAACAAGTGTCTGAAGCTGGTCGTTAGCAAAGAAGTATACATCTCCTGAATTCTCCGGATCCTGTGGAACTATCTTTCCTGCGTCCTGCTCTGAGCATACACCGTATTCAAATGTTAAATCCCAGTCAGGATGGTCTGAATTGAACTGGTCACACATTGTCTGCAGCCATTTGCCGTTCTCATCTGCCTGATCTTCTGCACAGCCCCATACCTTGATTGTAGCTGTGATTTTTTCCTCACCTGCTGCTGTGTCATCCTTTTTAGCATTGCCACAACCTACAAAAAGTGACCCACACATTGTTGCTGCCATCACTGCAGCTGCTAATCTCTTAAACTTCATAAAAAACCCTCCTTAATAATTATCCGAGACAGCTTTGATTACTGTCCTCTTTTGATAATCTAATTATATTAAGGAGGGATTAATATTAAAATATAAGATATTTTAGAAACATATCAGTTTTTTGTGTTGTATGGTTTTGCCGGGAATTTTATTGTTATTGTTGTTCCCTCATCAGGTATGCTCTGCACTTCCAGATGATAGCTTTCGCCGTAATAAAGTCTTATTCTGTCGTTAACATTTCTTGCGCCATACCCTTTTGACTGGACTGTTAAGAAGTTTTGGGCGGTTTCTTTGTCCATTCCTACACCGTTATCAGACACGGTTACACATACAAGCTTTTTACCTTCTTCATCCGTCTGCATCCTGGCCTCTACGGTTATTATGCCTTTCCTGTCTGTCAGCAGATCTATGCCATGGTCTATTGCATTTTCTACTAATGGCTGGAGTATAAGGTTTAAAGATTCGCATGGCATAACTTCCTCTGATACATTTATCACCACATCAAATGAGTTGTCATGCATTATCTGCTGAATCTTAAGATACGACTGCATGTTACTTAATTCCTGCTCAAAGCTTAGTATATTCTTTCCCTTATTAAGCGATGTACGGTAGTAGTTAGACAATGCAAGTGTTATTTCACTTATATCTTCCTGCTCATATTCTATCGCTTTCCAGTTGATAAGTGACAATGAATTATAGAGGAAATGTGGATTAATCTGTGCCCTTAATGCCCGCATCTCTGATTCTTTCTGGCTTATACGTCCTTCATATACCTGGGTAATAAGATTCTTAATCTGAGTTGTCATGCTGTTAAAGCTATGGATAAGGTCACCTATTTCATCTTTGTCCTGTGTATTAATTACCGCATCAAAATCTCCATTTTCAACCTTTGCCATACTGTTTTTTAATTTATTAATTCTTCTTGTAATGAAGCCTGTTGTAAATATACTCGCTGCGGCGGCACCTGCAACTGCTACCACAAATGCAACTACAATCATAGTAATCATTGAATTAGCTGACCTGAGTACAAGTTTTCTCGGTTCATAGACATATACTGTCCATCCGGTAACAGAGCTTTCCTTCTTTACTACCGAGTAACCTTCTGTATTTCCACATGTATCATTATCCCATTCTGCCCCGTCGATTAATGAAAGCAACTTCTTACTGTTTAATCTGTATCTGGTGTTATTATTTTCAAATGTATCACTGCTGCATATAACTCTTCCATCAGCATCAAGCACCACCATTCCGCAGTTCTGCTCAAGACCACCTGTAAATGAACTCATCATGCTGTCATAATCAACATCTATGTACATAATTCCAAGAATCCCAAGCTGGTCAAGTGTTGACATTTTTCGTGCTGAAACAAGTGTCCTGCTGTCTTCATCAACAAACCACTGTATCTTCGTGCTTTCTGTAGCAGAATTATAAAAAGGCCGGTCTTTTATCTCTTCTATTGGTGCTATGGTAGTATCATGTTTAATAGCTTTATCCACATATATTGTTACCCTGTTAATATCATTGTGAAAATACTTCAATGATGAAAGCATAGGGTCAAATGTAGTGACAATCTGGTTATACATCTCATATGTGCTTTTGTAATCGTACGAGAGCACTCCCGACAGCGTATCATTAAATGTTATATAATTAGACAGGTTATCATACACTTCTATCTGCCCATCCACTGTTGCAACAGACTGCTCCAACGCCCCTTTGATGCTCTTTAAGTCTCTGTCCATAAGAATGTTTCTCATCTGACAGTAGGCAAAAACGAAAAGTACAATCAGGGGAATAAGTCCGGTTACTACATATATGATGACAAGCTTGTTCTGCAACCTTATATCATTGATTCTCTGCTTAATCTTTTTCAACTCAATTCTCCCTGATCTCTGAATTTCTGAGGACTTACACCAAAGTACTCCCTGAAGCTCTGTACAAAATATGAAACATTTGGATAACCCACCTGTTCACTTATATTCACAATCTTCATATTCGTACCGGTAAGCAGTTCCTTCGCCTTCTCCATTCTGTACTGTTTAATATATTTGCTCAGATTCTGCCCTGTTTCCTTCTTAAAAAGTGAACTTAAATAGCTTGGTGCAAGATAAACCATATCCGCAAGCTGCTGTGCACCAATCTCTTCACCATAATGGTTATGTATATAGTTCTTTACTGTCTCAATCTCCCGATGTGACGTGGCCGGCTCTTTTCCGAAACTCTTCTCCAGCAAACCAATATAGTTATTCACGATATCCATAATGCATGAGAAATCCTCTGACTTATACAGTCTGTCAATCTCCCTTCCAAATTCCGCCTCATCAGCGCCTGGAATATTGTCATAGAAATCTTTTAACAGATTGGAAAATACAAACTTGATGTATATATGCGAGAAGTTCGACTGTCCCCTGTATTTCTTACACAGTGCATCAAAATGTATTCTTAAAAATGTGATATCCTTCATCTTGATATCCTGCTTCATCTGTTTCATAAGTGCATCATCATCAATCTGTACAAGCACAGGTGTATCTTCACTGACATTATCAGAAAAAATATATCTTCCTGTCTCATAAAACTTATTATTCATCAGTGTATCAACTTCATCCATTACCTGTGGAAGTTCATGATAATCATTGAATAAACCGGACACAGCAATATACATAAACTGCCCTGTCTTTCTGTATATATAGTCATGAATATTTGTAAACATTTCTTCAATGTTCTTATCAATATTACCATCTGCTGTGAGTGATTTATCAGAAAATATGATAACTGACTGTAACGGGTTAAGATTAAGATACTGATAATCCAGTTCTCCGGTTACCTCTTTAAATATATCTTCACCTGTATCATATTTTCCAAAGAAATCAGTATTGAACTCTATAAGCGCAAGTCTGTTGTATCCTGCCAGAAAATCCCCATTATCAAGTATTCCTGATGCATCACCGGAGTTGAGCAGCGTATACATGTAGTACTGTTTTATAAAGTTAGCCTGCCTGTTATAGTCCTCATCCTTCTTGTGTTCCTCGTCAAGCTCTGTTATAACTCCTGTAATTGTTGAACTGAATTCTGACGGATCAACCGGCTTTAATATATAATCTTTAACGCCTAATTTAACTGCCAGCTTGGCATATTCAAACTCGTTATAGCCTGAGAATATAATTGTCTTTAAACTGATGTCGTTGTGCATCACATTCTTAATAAGCTCTATTCCGTCCATAAACGGCATCTTAACATCTGTAAGCAGTATATCTATATGTCCCATTCCTGTATTCTTGTCAGATGTCAGATATTCCAGTGCCTGCTTTCCGTTGCACGCCTCAAATACTCCAAGTTCAATTCCCATTCTCTTAAGAAGCATTCTTATTCCGCTTCTTTCAATCTTTTCATCATCCACTATAAGTATATTATACATAAATCTACCCCGAAACCTTC